>Ga0163154_10001249_pt1 | contig 39496 bp, 32 predicted proteins | sample OliLakLV19MP9P1_FD_148649 | JGI IMG/M metagenome (GOLD analysis project Ga0163154, IMG submission 148649) | Freshwater microbial mat bacterial communities from Lake Vanda, McMurdo Dry Valleys, Antarctica - Oligotrophic Lake LV.19.MP9.P1 | ecosystem: Environmental > Aquatic > Freshwater > Lake >... | reverse complement strand
CTTCCAATAGTTTGTCCCGTAGGGACTTAATGTCGGTAGAAATGAAGCCCAAAGACAAGCCCCGTCCCGTAGGCACCTAAGGTCGGTAGCAGTTTGACTCGTACCCGAGACGTGCCCGTGGCCAGCCAAGAGCCAAGCAACCGATTCAACCTAAGCCGGACGAGCGGGAACCAAACACACAAAAGTCTTCGCATGATTTGTCAAAACTGAACTGGTTATAGACCAGCAGCTTGTCGGACTTTCCTCGCGAGTGCGCCGGAAGTCCTTTTGGCGATCGTTTTCTGGTCATTCTCGGATTGATTTTGATGGCTTTCGCTCTATTTTCGAGTCTGCGCTATGCCAAAAGGCCGTCCGGCGGGCTGTGCGTCGCAACGGCGTCTGCGCTGCGACCCTTGCCCATGGAGGAGCCATTGGCTGCGCGCCGCCCCTTGCAGCCGCTTAAGCCACCCAACGCATCTCACGCGCAAAGTCCGACAGGCTGCTAGGTGAACGTGATCCGCCATGACCCCGGCACGCGGACATTCGCAACCCACGTTGCGATCGTTGCGCCTTTCGCGGTCACGCACTACAAACCGTAACGTTACGGGAGCGCAAGCTTCTTGTTTTCACCTCCCCAGCCAGAGCGGAGCAAGCTCCGCTAGGAAGAGCTCAGACGAACTGCCCCAGAACCACCATGCAAACTGCTGTTCCCACTAGGGCCGCGCCGTAACACAACAGCCTGGCCAGCATGCCGGCGTGGATACCTAGATCGTGCAGCGTGTGAAAAATGCGGTGCGCGCTGTGCCATAAAAATAGAGAAATCACCAGAAGCACAGCCAGTTTAATCGGCCAAGCTTGCAGTAATGCCAGCACATTCGCGTAACTGGCAGCCTCGCTAGGCAGGCCGATGCCCAGCGGTGCGGCGAAACCGGTGATCCACACCAGTGCCGCTCCAATCAGCGCCGACAACATGCCACCGGCGCCAAACAACAGCCAAAAAATCGGTGCATTGGAGCGTTTCACGAGGCCAACCTCATCGCCAATCCCCACACCAATACGCTGGCCAATAGTGCGGCGATCAGTCCTGCGTTGCTAATCGTTGCTGCACTCAATCGTTCGCCACCGAGCCTAATCGGCGGCAGCGTGCGCGGCATGATGTGGAACCAAGTCCAGCTGTGATACAGAAATCCGAGCAGCAAAAGACCGTGCAGCAGCAAACTGGGCGTGCTGCGGAGCAGTGTCAGCCATTGATCCCAAGCCGCCTCGCCGCGCGCCAATGCCAGCAGACCAGCCAATAAAATCAGCGCGTAAGCCGCCACACACAGCGCCGTGCCTTCGTGAATCATGTATTCGACGAAATACGGGTTCTTGCGCCACCAACCCGCCATCGACCGTCGATATGGGCGCCGCAGACTCATGCTTGAGCGCCTTTGGGCTGCAAAAAACGCAGGAAATAATCCTTGGCGCTCTCGGTCTTATTGATATTGACGGCATTCGCCGGATCGACATCTTTCGGACACACTTCCGAGCAATAACCCACTGCGGTGCAGTTAAACACGCCCTCTTCTGCATAGACCAAGGGCATGCGCTGCGCGCTACCGGCGTCGCGGCTATCCAGTTTGTAGCGTTGCACCAGCGCCATCGCCGCAGGCCCAATAAAATCGGAGTTCAGGCCAAATTGCGGACAGGCGGCGTAACACAGCAAGCAGTTGATGCACGAGCTGAGTTGCTCGTAGCGAGCCAGCTGTTGCGGTGTTTGCAGGTATTCGCCTTGGCTCAGTGTGCGCACTTCCTTGGGGATGATGTACGGTTTGATCAAACTGAGTTTAGTCATGAAATCATCCATGACCACGACCAAATCGCGCTCGATTGGAAAATGCGCGAGCGCTTCAATTCGCAAGGTGCCCGGATAGAGATCGCGCAAAAAGATGCTGCAGGCCAACTTCGGCACACCGTTGATCATCATGCCGCAGCTGCCGCAAATCGCCATACGACATGACCAGCGATACGACAAGGTGCCGTCCAGTTCATCCTTGATGTACTGCAAACCTTGTAAAACCGACATGTCATCAGTGAACGGCACCTCAAAAGCCTGCAGCACCGGCGCTTGCTCTTGCTCAGGCCGATAACGCAGCACTTCGATGCGAATGGTGCGCGGTTTGACTTTTACTTGGCTCATGGCGGGCCTGGCGCGCACTTATTTTTGGCGTCCGCGGCTTCACCGGCGGCGCCATAGGCACGCACGCCGGGTGGTGAATGGGTGATTTTGACCGCTGCGTAGCTGATCACCGGTGGCGCATCGCCCGCGAAAGTGGCCAGTGAGTGTTGCAGGTAGTTGGCGTCGTCGCGCTTTTGATAATCATCCAGACGCTGGTGCGCACCGCGTGATTCCTTGCGATGCAGCGCCGACACCGCCATCGCCTGCGCCACCTGCAACTGATAGCCAAGTTCAATGGCCAACAGCCATTCGGTATTGAACACGCTGGAGCCGTCATCCACGCGCACCCGCTGGTAACGCTCGCGCAAACGGGCAAGTTCATCGCAGGTGGCGTGCATTTCATCGCCCGTGCGATAAATGCCCACTCCGCGTTCCATGGTCTGCGCCATTTCGCGGCGCAAGACGGAAATACGCTCAGTGCCACGATTGTCACCCACCAAACTGAGCGCGCGCGTTTGCGCGGCCTGTGCTTGTTGCATTAAGCGCGTGCCATTGCCGGGAGCGAGCTTGCGCGCGTACGCAGCGGCGTGATCGCCCGCGACTTTGCCAAACACGCAGATTTCCGACAGCGAGTTTGATCCCAATCGATTTGCGCCATGAATGCCGACACTGGAGCACTCGCCGGCAGCATACAAACCCGGCATCGGGCTTGCGCATTGTCCATCGACCAAGATGCCGCCCATCGTGTAGTGCGCCGCCGGACGCACCGGGATTGGCGTGAGCGCAGGATCGATGCCCATGAATTGCTTCGCCAACTCGCAGATTTGCGGCAGGCGTTCGCGCAATTTCTGGGCGCCAAGATGCCGCAGATCCAGATGCACCGCCGAACCCTGCGGTCCTTCAATCGTGCGGCCTTTTTGCTGCTCGTACCAGAAAGCCTGACTGAGCCGATCCCGCGGGCCCAGTTCCATCGCTTTATTGCGCGGCGTGGGTTCGGCCGGCCCCAAACCGTAGTCCTGCAGATAACGATAGCCATCCTTGTTGACCAAAAAGCCGCCCTCACCACGACAAGCCTCGGTAAACAACAAACCGGTCCCCGGCATGCAGGTCGGGTGATATTGCACAAACTCCATATCGCGCAGCGGCACGCCATGTCGGTACGCCAGCGCCATGCCATCGCCGGTGACGATGCCGCCATTGGTGTTTTCGCGAAAAACACGACCGGCGCCACCCGTAGCGATGATCACCGACCTGGCCTCAATCATGACGAATTCGCCAGACGCAATGTGGATAGCTACAGCGCCCTTAGCGCAGCCCTCTTCCACTAATAGATCGACGCAAAAGTACTCGTCGAAGCGTTTGATGGACGGAAACTGCAACGAGGTCTGAAACAGCGTGTGCAGCATATGAAAGCCGGATCTATCGGCGGCAAACCACGTGCGTTCGATCTTCATGCCACCAAAGGCGCGCACATTGATATGTCCGTCCGGCTTGCGGCTCCAGGGACAACCCCAATGTTCCAACTGCACCATTTCTTCGGTGCAATGGGCGACAAAATAGTCAACGACATCTTGCTCGCACAGCCAATCGCCGCCCGCAACGGTGTCATGAAAGTGATGTTGCAAACTGTCGTGCGCCTGCACCACGCCCGCAGCGCCGCCCTCAGCGGCCACCGTGTGGCTGCGCATCGGGTAGACCTTGGAGATCAGCGCGACGGTCAGTGAGGGATCTTGTTGCGCAATGGCAATAGCCGCGCGTAGCCCAGCGCCCCCCCGCTCCAATGATCGCCACATCCGCCCGGAACGCTTGCACAATCGCCTCAATGGAACGCCGCAAACTGAAGCAAACAGTAAGCGACTCAAACCAAAGGCGTGTTGAGTCAAATCAAGGGCGGACTATTCGGTGGGCGCGTTCAAATCTGCTTCGCTGAAATCAACGTCTTCGACTTCGAGCGAGGTGGTTTGGCCGCGTTCGCGCCGTCGCAGCGGGTGCAGGCGCAGCTGACGTTTGGACAATAAGTCCAGCGATGTGCGTAACCACCACCATCGATAAATGCGAAACGCCAAACGGGTGCAACAGACCAGCACAAAGATGGCTAATGCTGCCTCTTCGCCAAATAGCAAAAATAGCCATGACAGCGCCAGCACGCCGGCGATCACATCAATCGAATCGTCTGATTCCAAGAACACGTCACGGGATCCTATCGTGCCCGTTTTTGCGGTTGTAACCCACAGCAGTGCACGCAAACCACGGGTCACAAACACGCCCATCATCAACACCGGCAGAAAAAAATTCGCCAAGACACCCCGCCATTCCACCATGCCCAACTTAGACAGCGAAATCGCAACGATTGGCAAAACCAGCAAGGCCAAAATGCCGGCCAGCACCAACGTGGGTTGCAACTCCGGCTTCGGGCGCCCCGCCTGGCGGACAGTTTTACCCTGTTCTACGGTTCGGCAAATCGCCAGAACTTCCTCGACTCGATGCTCGCGTGCATGACTGTAATGCACCCAGCGCGACGCCAATCCGTAACGCATGCCATCAATGAGCACCGACAAAACCGCGTTGAAGACCAAAAAAAGCAAAACTCCGGCGGCAGTCCAACCTACCCAAAGACCGAAGCCAAGAAACAAAAACGAGCGTACGACCACCCAAATTTGCGCCCGTGCCCGCTCCATGCCACGCGACAACACGTGATTGCGGACGCGCGCCAGCTCTTTCCCCAGCACCGCCAGTTCCCCATTGCGGATGGGGACGCGCTTGCGCCGAATCAACAATGACAGAGCACCCAACATCATTTCGAGAACCTCAGGTGCGTTGCACTTGGCGTTTGGGGTAGGGAATACATTTCAACCTAGAAACCTCAGTTGACCGTTTCTCGATACACATAACACGATGATTTTTTGACTTTTCAGTCGATTGACTCCGTCACCCATTGGGGTACGCTACGGCAGATTGCACGGTTCTGGGGGGTGAGAAGCGGAAGCTTGCGTCGCATGCGACGCGCCGCAAGCCGCCGCTTCTCACCCCCCAGAACCGTGCACTATACCCCGTCCAACCGAGGTTTCTAGCAGTCTGTCGGACTTTCAGCGAGAGTAGCGTTGTGTGGCTTAAGCGGATGGATGCAAGGCGCGGCGCGCAGCCAATGGCTCTTCCATTGGCAAGGGTCGCAACGCCGCAGACGCCGTCCAGACGCGTAACCCGCAGGGCCGGACGGCCTTTTGGCATAGCGCAGACTCGAAAGTAGAGCCATAGCCTTCAAAATCAATTCGAAAATGGGTAATGATCGCCAAAAGGACTACCGGCGCACTCGCGAGGAAAGTCCGGCAGGCTGCTAAAAACCTCAGTTGACCGCTTCTCATCGCCCATAGCACCCTGATTCTTCTTGCTATTCAGCCGATTGATCCGCCCACCCATTAGTCACTAACCAGTTCAGTCTTGACAAATCATGCGAAGACTTTTGTGTGTTTGGTTCCGGCTCGTCCGGCTTAGGTGAGTGCGCTACGGGGCAGATTGCATGGTTATGGGGGTGAGAACCGGCGGCTTGCGCCGCATGCGGCGGGGCCGGTTCGAACGCACGCAAGCACAGCTTGCGGGGCGGGACATGGCGGCGTTGCAACTCGTTGGAAGAGAAGAGCTTCCTAGGTCTGGCGGCGCAGCCGCCAGCCGTTCAAGCCGGCGCGCGGCATGCCGCGCAAGCTTGCCGGCTTTCACCCCCCATAGCCGCACACTATACCCCGTCCAACTGAGGTTTCTAGAATCATCGTAGCTACTTACCCGCAACATTGCCCCACAGCAGCTTGTGCAACTGCAACTGAAAGCGCACCGGCAATCGATCGGTCAGTATCCAGTCCACTAAGTCGGTGGGCGCCAAACGGTCGGCTACCGGCGAAAACAACACCTGACAGATGCTTTGCAGTTGGCGAGTACGACATTGTTCGCTTGCCCAGTCGTAATCGGCGCGATCGGCAATGACAAACTTGATCTGATCCAAGCGGGTCAGCAGTTCAAGATTCTCGTAACGATTGCGCGCTACTTCGCCGGAGCCCGGGCATTTCAGGTCAAGCACCTTGCGCACCCGCGGGTCGACTAGTGAAACGTCCATCGCGCCTGAGGTTTCCAGGGATACCTCATGGCCGGCGTCACACAAGGCCGTCAATAATGGCAAACAGGCGCGCTGCGCCAGCGGTTCACCGCCCGTGACACAGACGTGTCGGGTAGCGTAACTGGCAACCGTGGCCAACACCTCGTCTAGACTGCGCTTGTCACCACCTTGGAAGGAATAGGTGGTGTCGCACCAGACGCAGCGCAAGGGACAGCCGGTAAGACGTACAAACACCGTCGGCCAGCCGACCGCGTCTGCTTCACCCTGAATCGAGTGAAAAATTTCGGTGATCCGCAAGCTACTCATGCCGAACGATTTTTCCACTCCGACGCAAGCGGCAGCCCGGATGACGCACAGCGCATCCGGGACAGACTCCGGGTCTAACGCCCATCCAGGCGCAAGGCGCGCAAACGGCCCTGAGCGAGACGCGCGACCGGGGTATCCGGATAACGTGACACCACCTCGTTCAGCGTGCTGGCCGCGCGACCGGTATCGCCCAATTCGTATTGGCAATAGCCAATTTTCAAAAGGCCATCGGGCGCTTTGCGGCTATCAGGGAAACGAGACAGCAAGTTTTGGAAAGTTTCCAGTGCAATCTGGTAATTCTGCGTCACGTAATAGGATTCGCCCAGCCAATAGGTGGCGTTGGCGGCGAATTCACCATCCGGAAACTGTTGCAGAAAGCTGGAGAATAACTGCGAGGATTCTGCGTAGCGGCCCTGTTTGAGCGCTTCGAAAGCAGTCTCATAGGCCAACTTTTCGTCGGCGTTTGGCGTGGAAACGGCGCCTCCGACGGTTTCTGCGCCCGCGGGAATCGCTGCTGCCGGCTGCGCCAGGGTGGTGACCGGCTCGTCAAAACTCAGTTGCTCGGGCGCATTGCTAGCGGCCGGCTCACTGGCCGCTGGCCGCGAAGGCACGGTCATTCCGCCGCCCTCCAGGCGCTGCAAACGCGAATCCAGATCGACATATTGATCGCGTTGGCGCTTTTTCAGGTTTTCAATTTCGAACGCCTGATTTTCGACCAGACCACGCAAGCTCTGCACTTCTGCCTGCAGTTCCTGTTGCCGCACGAGTAATTCCGACACGTTGCCAGAATTACCGCTGCCCTGTACTTGTCGTTCTAATTGCTCAACGCGCTCAGCCAAGCTGAGGCGATTTTGCGCAAAGGCCGACCCGGAAACGCAAACGGCGGCCACCAGGGCCGCCGTCAGGGATCGAAGTCGTAAGTTCTGAACGTCGATCATGATCACAGCACTGCCTGTTATTGCTTGGCGGTGTAAACGATCTCAGCGCGACGATTCTTCGACCAGCAGTTGTCACTGCTGTCGGTGCAAATCGGACGCTCTTCACCGTAGCTGACCACACCAACCTGCTCACCACGGCCACCGTTGGCGAGCAGTAAATCGCGTACTGAATTGCCGCGACGCTCGCCGAGGGCAACGTTGTACTCGCGCGAACCGCGCTCGTCAGCGTGACCTTCCAGAGAAATCCTGGCGCCCGGATTGGCTGCCAGCCACTTGCCGTGGCACTTCAGCATTTCCAGCGCTTCCGACTTGATCGTAGCTTGATCGTAGTCGAAGTAGGCGATGCGCGAAACCAGGCACGGCTTGCTGTCGAGCAGCGCCGGGTTGGTCCAGCTCTCGTCTTGCATCGGCTGCGTTGGGGTCTGCTCGGTGGTACGCACTGGGTCAGACTGCATCGGCTTAACAACTTCTTTCTTTGTACAAGCGCCCAAGCCAGCAACAGCGAGAGCGAGAACCAGGACGCGAATCGGGGTATTCATTGGTTTTTTTCCTTAACTACGTATGACAGCGAACAAGACGTGAATTCTAAGTTTTTCGGGTTCAACGTTGCCTGAAGGGGCCCCAGGCGGGTTCACGGACGTCGCCGTCCGGCAGAGCTAGCCGCTGTCGCACCGATCCATCGACCGATGCGGCATACAGTACACCGCGATTGCCCTCGCGGGCGGCGTACAAAATCATGCTTGCATTGGGGGCAAAGCTTGGGGATTCGTCCAATGGACCTGGAGAAATCAAGCGAACCGCCCCCGCGCCCCCGCGCTCGCGATCAACAACCGCAATACGATACACGTTCTTATTGCCTTGCACCATTGCCAACAAGCGACCGTCGTAGGAGGCCGTGACTTTGGCATTATACTCACCTGCGGCACTGATGCGTTCAGGCGTGCCGCCATCGACGGAAACGCCATAAATCTGCGGTTTGCCGGAGCGATCGGAAGTGAACAGCAGACTGTTGCCACCCGGCATCCACGCAGCTTCGGTATCGATCGCAAAATGCCGTGTCAGTTGCGTCAAGCCGTTGTTCGCCAGGTTGAGTAGGTAGATCTCCGGATTGCCGCCTTTGGATAAAGTGACTGCCAGCCGTGTGCCGTCCGGTGAGAAGGTGGGCGCGCCATTAATGCCTTTGAACGAACTCACTAAGCGCCGTGAACCGGTGGCCAGTTCATGCACGTAGATCGTGTGCCCGCCTTGCCGTTCAAAACTGACATAAGCCAAGTAGCGCCCGTCGGGTGACCAGGATGGCGACAAAAACGGCTCAGAATTCCACACGATACGCTGCGGGTTAAAGCCGTCGGAATCGGCGATCCAAATGGCGTATTCGTATTTCCCTTCGCCCTGTCGTTTGGCGGTGATGTATGCCACGCGGGTGAAAAATGCACCGCGCACGCCGAGGATTTTCTCGTAGACTAAATCGGCGATTTGGTGCGACACGGCGCGAAACTCACCGGGGCGCACCGGCAGCGCCAATGCCAACAGCGATTGCTGCTTCAGCACATCATGCAATTCAAATTCGACGCGGAAGCCCGCCTCACCGGCACTGAGCACGCGGCCGATCACCAGATAATCTTGTTTGAGCATTTTCCAGGTCGGAAAACGCACATCGGCGGCGCGCGCTGGCAGTTCGACCACATCTTCCTTGCGCAGCACCCGGAACTGACCGGAGCGATTCAAGTCAGCGCGCACAATTTGATCAATGGCGGAAGGATCAGGCATGGAAGCCGCTTCCCACGCGAATGGCACAATGGCCACTGGAATGGCCGCTTCGCGTCCGTCGACGATATCGATTTCCAAGCCTTGCGCATTGGCGATTCGCGCGCCACTGACCAGGATCAACAATAAAAGGGCGCTAATTAGTCTTTGCATCGGTTCACCCGTCATAGCGGAAGTTGAAATTCAACGAGGATTGGAAGACTGACTCAAAACCCATGTACGGCAGCGGACTGGCACGTTCCACGGCCTCAATAATGGACCGTTGAATCAGCGGATCGGCATTGCAAGGTGATCCAATCGTCACCCCAATCACTTCGCCACCTGGAATTTGCCGCACGCGCAGCGAACAACGAATGCCAGCCGGCGTATTGGCAGGCCGTCGCCAATTCTGCGTAACCACTTCTTGGATCAAGCCGGCGTATTGGCTGAGCAAATCGTTAGCAACGTCCTGACCTGGGCGCTGACTACCCTCCGGCTGCTTAGGTTCAGACGCTTGGGTGAGGATTTGATCGGCGCGCTGCGCTTCTTGGGCACGCGCGAGGCGCTGCTCTTCGGCCTGCGTTTGCCGCGCAGCTTCAGCGCGCTGTCGGCGGATGTCTTCGAGCTGCTGCGTGCGCTGCTGTTCAATCTCTTGCTGGCGGCGCAAATCTTCTTGCTGCAGCCGCAGCTCTTCACGCTGGCGTTCCAAATTGAGCGCGTCTGGAAGCGCCGCGGCTGGCGCTTGCGGGCGTTGATCGGTCACGTCATCCGGCTTGGCCTGTGGTGGCGGTGGCGGCGGCGCAGGCTCTGGTTTGGCGATCGGTTCTTTGACCGGCTCAGGTTCAGGCGCGGGTTTCGGAACCGCCGGTTGCACGGGTTTCGGCGTGGGTTTGGCCGCCGGTTTGGGCAAGGGTCGGCCGATATTCATATCGACGAGCACCGCTTCCAGCGCGCCACCGGAGATCACCGGCTTTTTCGGCGGACTGCCCAACAAGCCAGCAAACATCATCAACGCAGCGAGCACATGCACGCCAACGGCGTAGGCAAAAGCACGGGTTTGGTCGCGGGTCGATTCCATGGCTCAGGCTGCAACTGGCGTTGGCAGCAGGGCAACGCAGGACTGCGATCTCACTTTTCTGGCTCCGGCGTTATCGGATCCGCCATCAGACCCACGCGCGGCGCGCCTGCGGCCTGCAGCGCAACCATGGCCTGATAAACCGTGCCGTAATCCACCGAGCGATCACCACCCACCAACACCGGTACTTTGGGGTTATTGCGTACGAATGCACCCACTTTGCTGGTCAGCCCTTCCAGGTCAATGGACTCGCGCTCACCAGCAATGGTCAAAAAGAATGCGCCATCTCGATCCACACTGACGATCAGCGGGTCTTCCGGCGTTTCCAAGGGATTGGCGTTGGCTTGCGGTAAATCCAGCTCTACACCCAAATTCATCAACGGTGCGGTGACCATAAAAATGATCAGTAGCACCAACATCACGTCGATGTACGGCACCACATTGATATCAGATACAGGTTTGCGGCGTTTGCGGCGCATGGCTTATCGACTACGAAAGAAAAGGGAACTTAAAAAATCAACACTACCCGTGCATCAAACTGCAATAACGCGCCCAAGGGTGAATTGGGGTTTTGCAGGCGTTGAGTCAATCAATGCTCCTCGCTGTGCGCTTGCCTTTGCAGGATGCTGCTGAATTCTTCCTGAAAAGTGTCATAACGCAATTCGATCCGTTCGACGGCATTACTGAAACGGTTGTAGAAAATCACCGCTGGAATGGCCGCGAACAGGCCCATCGCGGTGGCGATCAGTGCTTCTGAAATGCCGGGCGCGACCATGGCGATGGTCGCCTCTTTGACCGCGGCCAGTCCGTGAAAAGCCACCATGATTCCCCAAACGGTGCCGAACAAGCCCACGTAGGGGCTGATCGAACCAACCGTCGCCAAGTTGTTGAGGTTTTGTTCGAGCTTATCGACCTCGCGTGACAGCGCCACGCGCATCGCGCGCTGGCTGCCTTCCAGCAAAGTGCGCGAGTCATTCTGGCGGCGTTGGCGCATCCGCGCGAACTCGCGAAAACCCGCCTCGAACACGCCTTCCAATCCTTCCGAGGGCCGACCGCGATTACTTACTTCACGGTACAGCTGCGCCAAATCAGCACCCGACCAGAAGCGTTCCTCGAATTCGTTGGCGGTTTTAGTCGCCTGCGCGATCACCGCTTTTTTGCGGAAAATGATCCACCACGACCAGACCGACGCCGCGAGTAACAAGGCCATCACCACTTGCACCGGCAAGCTAGCGCCCAGCATGAGTTCCCAAAGATTCAGTTCACCACTAGTCACCGCTCAATCTCCATCAAAAACGCAGGTAATTCGGTCAAGGGATTATTGAATTGCTGCTAACAAATCCGCCGGAATCGGAATCGGTCGAAACTTGAGCGCATCCAAACAGGCGATTTCGACGTCGGCCCGACACAATTCAACGCCATTGCGTAACTCTATGATGCTTTGCGTCACGCTAAAGCTGGCGCGCCGCGCGGCGGTCAGCAACACGCTAATTCGCAACGTGTCGTCAAGTCGCGCCGGTTTCAGAAACTCTAACTGCATTGAGTAGACAGCAAACACCACTTGTTTGCTCTGCTGCAAGGCATATTGCTCATAACCCTTCGCGCGCAGCCACTCGGTGCGCGCGCGCTCCAAGAACTTCACATAATTGGCGTGATACACCACCCCGCCGGCATCGGTGTCTTCCCAGTAGACGCGGGCGGGCCAGTGGAAGGCGGTCTTGCTATTGGGCATTGTAGGCATGGCGATCAAGACTAATAGGCTTCAAAAAGAGGAATGCGGACCGCTGTACCAACAACCAACAACCAACAACCATTCACGCATCTTCGAACAAATCCACCGACGCATCAGGGCGCCGCGGCGGCTTGAGGCCCAGGTGCAAATAGGCCTTGCGGGTGACCATGCGGCCACGCGCGGTGCGCATCAGGAAGCCTTGTTGAATCAAATACGGCTCCACCACGTCTTCGATGGTGCCACGTTCTTCGCTAAGCGCCGCGGCCATACTGTCCACACCCACCGGGCCACCGTCAAAATGTTCGATCATCAGGCCTAACAAGCGCCGATCCAGCGCATCAAAACCCTCCGCGTCGACTTTCAGCATTTCCATTGCGCCAGCCGCGGCCTTTAGCGTGATCACGCCATCGCCTTTGATTTCGGCGTAGTCGCGCGCACGGCGCAGCAAACGATTGGCAATACGCGGCGTGCCCCGTGAGCGTCGGGCGATTTCAACCGCGCCGTCGGCATCACAGCGGATCGCCAAAATGCCCGCTGAGCGGGTGACGATACGGGTCAGTTCTTCGACCGTATAAAACTCCAAACGCTGCACGATGCCGAATCGATCGCGCAGCGGCGCCGTCAACAAACCCGCTCGGGTGGTGGCGCCGATCAGCGTGAAGGGTGGCAAATCAAGTTTGATCGAGCGTGCCGAGGGTCCCTCGCCGATCATGATGTCGATCTGAAAATCTTCCATCGCCGGATACAACACTTCTTCGACCACCGGCGATAAGCGGTGAATTTCGTCGACAAACAGCACATCGCGCGGCTGCAGATTGGTCAGCAGCGCAGCGAGGTCACCGGCGCGTTCCAATACCGGACCTGATGTTTGGCGCAGATTGACGCCCAACTCATTGGCAATCACGTGCGCCAGCGTGGTCTTGCCCAAACCCGGCGGCCCAAATATCAACACGTGATCGAGCGCCTCACCGCGCCGACGCGTCGCCTCGATGTAGATCTCCATTTGCTCGCGCACCGCCACTTGCCCGAGATATTCGGACAAGCGCCGTGGCCGGATATTGGCGTCCACCGACTCTTCCTCGCGCGACGCGGCGGGTGAGACGATGCGCGTGTCGCTGCTGGTCATCGTGATCGCGCGCTCCAGTGGTCTTTCGGTCAGCGTAGGCAGCAACGGCTTGGCGCTGCGCGAGGTTTTCGGCGCACGCAAAGCGCCGGGGATTCTGAACGAGCGCGACGGGATAACAAAGCGCAGCTTGCCGAGTGGTTCCGCCTACGTTTAGGCTGCGCGACCTCGTGCATACGGATTGAATACTTATGAAGCCGCGTTCCATCACGTTAATTGGCGCACCCACCGATGTGGGAGCCGCCGATCGCGGCGCCTCGATGGGCCCTGAAGCACTGCGCGTGGCGGGTTTGCGGGAGGCACTGATGGCGCGCGGGTTGATCGTTGAAGATCGTGGCAATCTGGTGGGCCCGATCAATCCCATGCAGCCGCCAGAAGATGGTTATCGCCATTTGCCTGAAGTTAGCGCCTGGAACAGACAGGTTTTTGATGCCGTCGGCGCAGCGCTGGATGACGGTCGATTGCCGATTCTGCTCGGCGGCGATCATTGTTTGGCAGTCGGCTCGATCGCCGCGGTGTCGGCGCATTGCCGGCGGGTGGGCAAAAAATTGCGCGTAATCTGGCTGGATGCACACGCCGATTTTAATACCAGCGAAATCACGCCGTCGGGCAATACCCACGGCATGCCGGTCGCCTGCTTGTTTGGCATCGGCCCGGCGGCGCTGGTCAACATCGCAGGTTTCGCGCCGGCCTTGCAGCGCGATCAGATCCACCAGATTGGCATCCGCTCGGTTGATCCGGGTGAACGCCAGTTGGTGCACGAGCAAGAAGTGTCGATTTTCGATATGCGCTATGTAGACGAACATGGCATGCGCAAAGTCATGCACGAGGCCCTGGCCGGCCTGGATGCGCATACCCATCTACACGTCAGTTTTGATGTGGATTTCCTTGACCCGGAAATTGCGCCCGGCGTCGGCACCACGGTGCCCGGCGGCCCGAATTTCCGTGAAGCGCAGTTGGTGATGGAAATGATCGCCGACACCGGCCTGTTGGCATCGCTAGACGTGGTGGAGCTCAACCCGGCCTTTGACGATCACAACCGCACTGCATTGTTGGCCGTGGATTTGATCGAAAGCCTGTTTGGCAAATCGACGCTGATGCGCTCGCGGACGTAGTGACGTCGCCGGGGCGCGCTCTATTGCTACCCAACTGCTCGATTTCGGCTCATGCTGAGTTTCGTCGCAAATTAGTTTGAGGCCTGCATGCTCGCCGCCTATATCGACCGCTACGGCGGTCCGTCTGTGTTGAACATGGGCGAACTTCCGGAGCCCAGCGCTGGCCCCGGTGATTTGTTGGTCGATGTTGCCGCCGCCAGCGTCAATCCCGTCGATTTCAAGTTGCGCGATGGCAAGCTCAAGTCCTTGCTGCGTTTTGGTTTTCCGTTGATTCTCGGCAATGATTTATCGGGCACGGTGCGCGCGGTCGGCAGTGCGGTGCGGCGCTTCAAAGTGGGCGATAAGATTGTCGCGCGCTTAGGTAAATCGCGCATCGGCGCCTTTGCACAAGTCGCGCTGGTGGCCGAAGTGGACGCCGCGTTGGCACCGACGTCGATCGATTTGATCGACGCCGCGGCGCTGCCGCTGGCCGGTTTAACCGCGTGGCAGGCGCTGTTCGAGTTGGGGCAATTGCGCGCCGGCATGAGCTTATTGGTGCACGCCGGGGCCGGTGGCGTTGGGCATTTTGCGCTGCAACTGGGCCGTTGGAAGGGCGCGCGGGTGATCACCACGGCGAGTACGAAGAATTTTGAGCGCTGCTTGGCGCTCGGCGCCGATCAGGTGATTGATTATCGCCATACGCGCTTCCAAGACGTGCTGCGCGACATTGACGTCGCACTTGATACGCAGGGCGGCGAAACCTTATTGCACAGCATCGCGGTGAGCAAAGTAGGTGGGCAGGTGATTTCGATCAGCGCCATGCCAACGCCCGAGGTCGCGCGTGAATGGGGCGCAAAGGCGCCGCTGACTTGGATTTTGGCTCTGCTGACTCGCAAAGAAAGAAACGCAGCGCGCGCGCGTGGCGTGCATTACCGTTATTTGTTCATGCGGCCGGATGGCGCACAACTGGGTGAATTGGTCGGCTTGGTGAATAGCGGCGTGCTCAAACCGACCATCGAGCGTCGTTATCCCTTGCGCGAAGCCGCCGCCGCGCTCGCCCACGTGGAAGCCGGCCACGCAGTGGGCAAAGTGCTGATCGTTCCTTAACCGCTTGATTTTGCCAGCGGCAAGCCGTCAGGCCTACGCACCAAGTCGACGCAGCAACACGGCAAATCGCCAGTTCAGCAAGATGGCTGCCATCGTCAAGCCGCCGATGAAGCCAATCCACAGGCCGGGGGCGCCCCAGTTGGCGCCAAAACCCAAGGTCCAGGCGAGTGGAAAGCCGATGCCCCAATAGGCGAGCGCGGTGATGTACATCGGAAATTGGGTGTCTTTGAGGCCGCGCAAAGCGCCGGCAGCCACCACTTGAATACCGTCGGACACTTGAAAAATGCCGGCCAGGGCCATCAACTGTGCGGCCAATGGCACCAATTGCGCGGCGTTCGGTGCGTATAGCCGGGTGATCTGCGCGGCAAAAATCAACATGATGCTGGCCGAAAAGAGTTGCGTGAGCAGCGCCAAGCCCAAGCCGGAAACACCCGCACGACGCACGCCGAGCAAATCACCGGCGCCGCGTGCATGGCCTACACGCACGGTCACGGCCTGCGCCAGCCCTAGCGGAATCATGAAAGCGACTGACGCGACGTTGACGGCAATCTGATGCGCGGCCGCCCAATCGCCGCCGATCCGACCCATTAACAGCGCCACGACGATGAACAATCCGCCCTCCATCTGCCAAGTAAAAGCCATCGGCAGCCCGAGTGCCAACAAGGCGCGGAGCGGCTCGCGCTGCGGTCGATTGAGCTGCAGAATCGGACCAAAACGCCTAAACCAATGCGCGCGATGCAAGTACCATGCGAGTCCGATCACTTCTAAGCTCAGGCAGATTGCCGTCGCCAGGCCCAAACCGAAGGTGCCGAGCGCCGGAATGGGCCCGGCCCCAAAGGCCAATAGCGTGGCCAATGGCACCAGGGCCAGCAGCCCCAAAATGGACGCCACCATGCCCGGTTTGGTGCGCCCCAGACCATCGGCATAACCACGCAACATGAAAAACGCGGCCAAAGCTGGCCCACCAAAGCCCACCCCGAGCAGAAATTCGCTGGCGTGCGGATACAGCTGCGCGTCCACGCCTATCGCCCGCAGCAGCACGCTGGCGTTGAAACAGATCAACATGACCACCAGCCCCAAGCCAATGACCAGCCACCAGGCTTGGCGCGCGCGCGGCGCAATCTCGTCAAAACGCTGGGCGCCGAATAGTTGCGCCACCGTGGGCGTCACCGCGCCGAGCACGCCGACGGTCAATAACAGCGAAAAAGTGTAAATCGCGGTGCCCACCGCCACGCCGCCGAGCGCCGCCGAGCTGATCCGACCGGCGATAACGCTGTCAGCCACGCCCATGCCCATCGCGGAAAGCTGGCCCACCACCAAGGGCGCCGCCAATCGCAGCGTCGCCATCAGGTGCTCGGGATAGCTAACGGCAGTGTCACGAGTCATGGGCTGGCTTTGCGCGAAGGGCGGCGTATCTTACGGGGCTTGCAAGGACTTTCGGGACAGACGAATGGCTACAGCGTTGGTGACGGGTGCGACCGGTTTCCTCGGCGGTCATCTGGTGCAGCTTTTATTGGATCGCGATTACCAGGTACGCGTTTTGTATCGATCGGAAACCTCGTTGGCGCCGCTGACCGGCCTGGACGTGCAGACCTTTCGTGGCGATGTCACGGATGTCGCCTCGTTGGACGGCGCGCTCACGGGCAAGGTCGACGTGTTATTCCACGTCGCCGCCAGCACCGCCTCGTGGCGACCGAAGTTCGCCGAACAGATGCGCATCAACGTCGATGGCACGCGCAACGTGGTGCAAGCCGCACTGCGCGCTGGGGTTGGGCGCCTGGTGCACACCTCCAGCGTAGCGGTCTATGGTCTGACCAATGAGGTCATCAATGAACGCTCGCCGCATTTGGGGCGGGATTCTTGGATCAATTACTCGCGCAGCAAAGCACTTGGCGAAGAGGAAGTACAAATCGGCATTCGCGCGGGTTTGGACGCGGTGATCTGCAACCCCACGCACATCTTTGGGCCGGGCGATACGCATAACTGGGCGCGCTTGATCATGTTGATTGATAAGCAAAAACTTCCCGGCGTGCCACCCGGCAGCGGCGCTTTTGTGGATGTGCGGGAGGCCGCGCACGCGCTGATTGCCGCAGCCGAACGCGGCGCCAGCGGTGAGAGTTATTTGCTCGGTGGCGAAGAAACCAGCTTTCTCGATCTGGTGCAGCGTATCGGCCGGCAATTGGGCAAACCCACGCCGAATAAATCGATGCCCGCGTTTGCCATGCGGCTGTACGCCCAAGTGTTAGATGGAATAAGCCGCATCACCCAACGCGAGCCAGACCTCACGCCGGAATCAGTGGCTTTTGTTTGCCATCATATGCACTGCGACATCAGTAAAGCGCGGCGCGTGCTGAATTTGCAAGTCACCCAACTGGATCATTTGCTGGCAGACACCGTTAAGTGGCTGCGTCAGCAACGTTTGGTGTCCTAGCCCACATGCACCCAGACAGCAGCGCCCCGCAGTTGGATACCTTGCGCGCAGCGCGCACCCGCCGTGAGCGCAAGGCGCTGGCGTGGCAAGGGCGCCAGTGCGAAAACTGCAGCGTGGCGCTGCAAGGGCCGTTTTGCCATCAATGCGGACAACCGGAGCGCACCCCGATTCGCAATTTGCTGGCGCTGTCGAGTGACGCGGTTGACTATTTGTTTGATGTCGATGCGCGCGTTTATCGCACTCTGCGCAGTTTGTTCTTTTTCCCTGGGCGCTTGACTGAGCTGTACTTGCGCGGCGAACGCATGAGTTTCGTGCGGCCTTTGCGCGTCTATCTGATCATCAGCGCGTTGTTGTTTGTGGTTGTAAACGCGACCAGCGATATCGACGGCGTCGCGCAATTTAACGATGAGCCATTCAAGGTCGAAAACGACAGCAAAGCCACAACCAGCGACGCCAAAACGCTCGACACCTCAGCCACCGATAAACCTGCGGCCGCTGGCGGGCCCGCAGCGCCAGAAAAACCCGAAGCGCCCGACAAAACGGAGCAAACGGATAAGCCGCAGACCTCGGATAAGCCCAAAAAAGAGCCAATCTCGCTGACCATTTTTGGCGACACGCCCTGGCATCGCACCAATAATCCGTTTATTTTGAGTGGGCTGCCGACCAGCGTTAACGACTGGATGAACGATTACATCGGCATCATTGAAACAAATCTGCAACTGGTGCGCGACGATCCTAAACGTCTAGGTCATGCTTTTTTGCAGGTATTGCCGCAGAGTTTGTTTGTACTGCTGCCGATCTTTGCATTGCTGCTGAAAATCGTGCTGATTTTTAAGCGGCGCATGTATATGGAACACTTGATGGTGGCGGTCCACAGTCACACCTTCATTTACATCGGTATTCTGCTGTCGATCGGCTTGTCCAAACTGGCTGAGCATTGGCCAACGGGCTGGGCTAACCCGTGGTGGCTGCTGATGGGTTTGGCGATCGCCTGGATTCCGCTCAATCTGTTTTTGACCCAAAAGCGCGTCTATCGGCAAACGTGGTGGGGCGCATCCATTGGCTTTATGGTCATCAGCACCTTGTATCTTTGTCTGATCAGTCTCACCACCATGGGTGCCTTGGTGATGAGTTTGGTCTCTCTTTAATCTGGAAAAACGCATGATCGTTTACGAAGTCAGCACCAAAGTTCATGAAGCGGTGGCCGATGAATACCGCGCTTGGTTGGGCGACCACGTGCGCGAACTGCTGACCTTGCCAGGTTTTGTCAGCGCAGAAGTGCTCGTGGTAGAACCGCAACAGCCAACGCCAGAGCACCAGGAACTGGTGGTCCACTATCGTCTGGAAAGCCACCACGCGCTGCTACGCTACCTCGCTGAACACGCGCCACGCATGCGCGCCAAGGCCGGCGAACGCTTTGCTGGCCTAGCGCAGATTGAGCGACGGGTGCTTGCGCCTTTGGTTGAGATGCTGCCGGTTTGACCGCATGACTAGATCGCCATGACGTGGCGTGTCCGGGTTGCGGTACCGGTTCCCATCAACAAGCTGTTCGATTACGCCAGCGAAAACGAAGCGCCCGCGGGCGTGCGCGTAGTGATCGAATTTGGCAAGCGCAAGCTGGTCGGCGTGGTGGTGGACAGCGCGCCGGGCGCCATTGAGGGTTTGAAGCCCATCTTGCAGGTGCTCGACAGCCAAGCGCTCTTGGATCCCGCGCTGTGGGCTTTGCTTCCGCGAGTGGCGCGTTATTACCTAGCGCCGCTCGGCGAGACGCTCGCCACGGCGTTCCCCGCCGGCTTGCGGCGCATCGATCCCATGGTATTGCCAGAACGGCGTTTGTACGCACTGACCGCCGCTGGGCGTCTGGCAACGGCACCGCGCGGCGTCGCCAAACAACGGCTCTGGCAACGATTACACGATGCGCCAGCCATTGAGAGTCAATTGGCGCAGTTGCATGCGCGCTGGCGGCCGATTTTGACCGAGTGGGGCGCCGCCGGCTGGACCGAATCCTGGGCGCTGTCGCCGTATGCGCCGCCGCCGATTTTGGCGCCGGCACCGCCGTTGAGTGTCGCGCAGGCGCAGGTACTGGCGCAGGTGCGCGAGCACGGTGCACAGTTTGGCGTTTTCGTCTTGGACGGCGTGACCGGTAGCGGTAAAACCGAAGTCTATCTGCGCTTGATCGCTGATGTGCTGGCGCGCGATCAGCAAGCCTTGTTGCTGGTGCCGGAAATTGGCCTGACGCCGCAGTTGCTGGCCCGCGTGCGCGAGCGCTTGCCCGGCCGCGTGGCCGCGCTGCATTCGGAACTGTCCGAGGGTGAGCGGGTCGAGGCCTTTGCGGCGGCCGCCCGTGGTGAGGTCGATGTGCTCATCGGCACGCGTTCGGCGGTCTGGACACCGCTGCCGCGCCTCGCCTTGGTCATCGTCGACGAGGAACACGATGCTTCCTACAAACAACAAGATGGCATCCGCTACAGCGCGCGTGACATCGCCGTGCTGCGCGCGCAGCGGGTGGCGGCGCCGGTGCTGCTGGGCAGCGCCACGCCAAGCTTAGAGAGTTTGCGTAAAGTGCAATTGGGCCATTACCAGCGCCTCTCGATGCCGACCCGGATTGGCACCGCCAAACAACCGCGCTGGCGGGTGGTCGATCTGCGCGCCTTGCGACTAACGGACGGCCTAGCACCAACGACGCTGACCGTGATTGCTGAGCACTTGAACGCCGGCGGCCAAGTGCTGGTCTTCAAAAATCGCCGCGGTTATGCGCCGGCCCTGCTCTGCCACGATTGCGGCTGGTATGCGCAATGCCCGAATTGCGATAGCGCGCTGACCTTCCACCGCGGCGCGGCGTGGCTGCGCTGCCATCACTGCGACTTTCAGCAGCGTCCGCCGCTGGTTTGCCCGAATTGCAGCAGCCTAGCTTTGGTGCCTCAAGGCGCCGGTACCGAGCGGCTTGAGGCAAGCCTTGCCGCCGCGTTCCCACAAACCCCGATTGTGCGGCTGGATCGGGATACCACCAGTCGCAAATCCAGCTTTGCGACGGCCATTGACGAGTTGTTACGCGGTATTCCGACGCTGATCGTGGGCACGCAGATGCTCGCCAAGGGCCATCATTTGCCGGCGGTGACATTGGCGGTGATCGTCGGTGTGGATGAGGGGCTGATGAGCGCCGATTTTCGGGCCAGCGAACGCTTGGCGCAGTTGATCGTGCAAGTCGCCGGTCGCGCCGGTCGAGCGGAACGCGCTGGCGAAGTGCTGTTGCAAACCCATGTGCCCGAACACCCGTTGTTAAGCACTTTGCTGCGCAAAGGCTACGGCGAATACGCGCGTTTGGCGCTGTTGGAGCGGGCAGATACCGGTTTGCCGCCGGTCGGCCATGCCGCTTTACTACGCGCTGAACATATCGATGGCGGTAAAGCCGATCTCTTTTTGAGCGCCGTGTTGGCGGACTGCCGCAAAGAACTACGCGACGCGGTCGACGTGTCCGGCCCATTGCCAGCGCCGCAGCCGCGTCGTCAGGCGCGCTGGCGCTTCCAATTGGTGGTGATGGCCAACGAACGCCGACCGCTACATGCCTTCCTAGCCGCCGCCGTAGACGCCGCCTACCGCCACGCACGCGATCGCAATTTGCGCTGGAGCGTGGATGTCGATCCTTTGGATTTTGGGTAGATGCGGGAGCGGCGTTCGATCACAGATCGAACCCAGCAAAGGCCCCGCCGGCATGCCGGCCAAGCATGCGTGTGCTCACCCCGCTATGATTGGCGGTCTCCTCCGGCCAGCAAGGATAGTCATGAGCCAAAACCTTCCCGATTTCATCTGGTTCAATGGCAAATTGGTGCCGTGGGCCGAAGCGAACGTGCATGTGATGTCGCACGCGCTGCACTATGGGTCTTCGGTTTTTGAGGGCATTCGGGCCTATCAAACGCCCAAGGGTCCGGCGATTTTTCGCTACACCGACCATATGAAGCGGCTCTATGCGTCGGCCAGCATGTATGACCTGGAGATCGAATACGATTTGGCTACCTTGTTGGCGGCCGGTCGTGAAGTCATCACGGCAAACGGTTTAACCAACGCTTATTTGCGTCCGCTGGCGTGGCGCGGTTCCGGCGGTTTTGGTCTGGGCGCGGATAATCCGACCGGTTGCATGATCGCCGCGTGGGTGTGGGGCCCCTATTTGGGTGCACAAGCGATTGTCGATGGCATTGACGCTTGTATTTCCACTTGGCGCCGCGTTGCGCCGGCAACCCTGCCCGCGACAGCCAAGGCGGGCGGCAATTATTTGTCCAGCATCTTGGTCTCGCGCGAAGCCAAACGGCTGGGATTCCACGAGGGCATCGCGCTGACGCACGATGGTTATCTGGCGGAAGGCGCGGGCGAGAACATTTTTTTGGTGTTTGGCAAGACCATCTACACCCCACCCATCGCGGCATCGATCCTGCATGGCATCACCCGCGGCACGGCGATCACCTTGGCACAAGAACTTGGTTATGAAATCAAACAAGAAAACTTGCCGCGCGAGATGATTTATCTAGCCGATGAGGTGTTCATGACCGGCACCGCTGCCGAAATCACGCCGATCCGCAGCGTTGACCGCAAAGTGATTGGCGCCGGTGTACCCGGGCCGACCACCCGTGAGGTCCAACAACGCTTCTTTGGCTTATTCGATGGCAGCGTCGAAGACCCGCACGGCTGGCTGGAATACGTCGCCTAGCGGCGCTTGCGTGACCACACTTTGCGACCATCGAGCCAAGTCGAGTTGACCTCGATGGTTAATAAGCCGCGGCCACGCAAGCGCTGCGGGTCGATCGACAATTCCACAAAATCGGCGCGCTTGCCCACTTCCAGGGTGCCGATGGTGGCTTCCGCAAAGCCGGCGTAAGCGGCGCCTCGGGTAAAACCGTCCAGCGTTTCATTCAAGCTGAGTCGCTGATCGGGCAACCAACCCCCTTTCGGCGCGCCTTTGGCGTCTTGTCGAGTCACTGCGGCATAAATGCCCAAAACCGGCTGCACGCGTTCCACTGGAAAATCCGAGCCCAGCGCAATGCGTACGCCCTGATCCATAAAACGGCGCCACGCATACGCGCCACGCAGGCGCTGCGCGCCAATACGCGCCTGCGCCCACGGCATATCGCTGGTCGCGTGAGTCGGTTGCATCGATGCGATGACACCGAGTTGGGCAAAACGGGCGATGTCTGCGGGCGCGACCACCTGCGCATGTTCGATACGTGGCCGCAGGCGCGCGCGCTGCTCGGCGCTCAGCGCGGCAAAGGCATCCAGCACGGCGCGATTGGCACGATCGCCAATCGCATGCACCGCTGGCTGTATGCCGCAAGCCGCAGCGCGGGCGATGATTTTATTCAGTTGCGCCGGCGTTTGGATCAACAATCCGCGATTGCCCGCGTCATCGTCGTAGTCGGCCAAGAGCGCCGCGCCGCGACTGCCGAGGGCCCCGTCGGCATACAGTTTGACCGCGCGCACGCTCAAACGACCACCCGGATGTTGGTACGGGCCGTCGCGGCAGAGCTGCGCCAGCGCCGCCGCATCGCCATCGGCCATTGCGTAAATGCGCAGCGGCAAGGCGTCGTCATCGGCTAAATCGCGATACAGCGCTAGATTTTCGCTCGACACGCCGGCATCGTGCACGCCCGTCAAGCCCGCGGCGACCGCGCTATCCAGCGCCAGCCGTAGCGCGCGGCGACGCACGGCGCGGTCCGCCTTAGGAACGCGCGTTTCTACCAAACCCATCGCTGCGTCGATCAGCACACCGCTGGGTTTGCCATCGGCGCCGCGCAAAATTCGACCGCCCTCAGGGTCTTTGCTGTGCTCATCGATTCCGGCCGCGCGCAGCGCCGCTGAATTGGCCCAGCCGGCGTGACCATCGACGCGCTCCAGCCACACCGGGCGATCGGCAATCACCCGATCCAAATCCGCGGCGGTCGGAAACGCCTGCTCTGGCCAGTCGTTCTGATCCCAGCCACGACCGAGCAGCCAATCGCCGGGTGCCAGATCTTTGGCTTTGGTCAACAAACGCTCGTAGATCTGCGCACGATCACGGGTGTCGACCAAATCAGCCTGCAACAGGGAAAACCCTAAACCCAGCAGATGTCCGTGCGCATCAATCAATCCGGGGATGACCGTGCCGGCCAGCACGATCTCCTGCACGCCGCGCTTGCGACTCTCCAGCAGCTTGCGTAAATCGGCACTTCTACCCTGCGCGAGCACCCGGCCTTCGGCGTCAAAAGCGAGTGCGCTCACCGGCTCAGCACTCAACGCGGTGGGATAAATACGCCCAATCAGCAGCGTATCCGGCTTGGCTTGTGCAAATGACAGTGTGCTGACCAACAAGCTGGCGCAAAGCAAGCCGCGCACCAAGTGCATGAACATCTGACCAGCCGTTAGCGATCGCATGAGCATGAGAAACCCTGACCCGTGTTCAGCCTGCGCAAGGTTATACAGCGCGGGTGGCCCGAAGACTTCCCAACCTTCAAGGTTTCGTATTGAGTTCAACTCCGGCGGAACGATTCACTCGCTGGACACCTCTGCAGTCAGTCCAGGCCCACCCATTTTCCGACCTGAATCAGTGACCCAAGTCCTAGGCAGCCACGCCTCTCGCCTCGTGGCTTATTTTTGGTCGATTGTTCGCCTCGCAGGTGTTGTGATCCGATCTCGTAGGCGTCTACTTGGTGGTCTTGTTGTGTTCTCCGGGGAAGTGCGCAAGTTTTTGGTTAAGAAATGTTTGGTGACCACGCTGATTGTGCCACCGTCCACGCCGCGGCGGCGGGGCTGAGCGGCCCGCGCAGAGCTTGGGCGTGCCCTTGCTTCAAAGTCTCATTGAACAGCGGACCGGGTGAAGGCCGCAAAGCCCTCCCCCATTTCAGAAGTCCCAATATCTGGCTCTCGTGTGGTCCGGATCTCGAGTCGTTCAACCTCGTCGATTCCCTGATCTCGCACGCAAACCTCCGACGGGGGACAAGCGCGTTCAGCCTCCGCTTCGGCATGGGTTGTTGGGGGTTGATGACGGGCGCCCTTCGAGCTTCATGAGAGCTTTAGCCTGCTCTTGACGCGCCGCCGCAGCGCGGACAACATACAATCACTCGCCGATACGAAGGGTTCGGCACACGCGGTTGGTTGTTCCGTGTAAGGCGACACCGCCTGCGTGCCAGCCTTCAGAGCAACCTGTTGCCGATGCTTCTGCAAGGAGCTTCCCCATATTGCTCGGCCTGATAGTGATTCCCGATAGGCCGCTGATGATCGTACAGCGGGTAAGGGTGACCGCCCAAGTGCGGACGCGAGCGAGCGCCGGCATGCTGCGGGTGTGCTCGGACCTGAGCCGAGGAATCCACGTGCGGAAAGGGATGGGTGACGTGGAGATCGAACTCTCTCGGTGCACTGCGCCGACGCGAGAACCGTCCTGGCTTTCAGCGTGCATGTTGCATGTCTTAGCCATCTTGGCGACCTTGGTGCTTGCTTTGTCGCAACCCGCGCAGGCTCGAGCGCCGGAAGGCAAGGCCGTCGCTGTGGTGTACGACGACTCGGGAAGCATGAACAGCCCTAGTAGGCGCTGGGTAATGGCGAACTATGCCCTGCAAGCGCTGGTGTCAACGCTCGGCGAGAGCGACACGCTGATCATCGTTTGGATGAACGTTGAAAGCCCCTCCGTTTATAAGGGGGCTTCCGAATTCGATAACGCGATCAAGGATCTGTCGCGACAGCCGGCACCTAGAAATGGCGGCACCCCATTCTCCTCAGTGCTGAGGGCCATTCAGCAGCTCGAAATCCATGGCGCTCCAGAGAAATGGCTGTTGATCGTCACTGATGGTGAGTTTACCGAATCAGGCCAGGGCGACTTCGATCAACGCGCCCTGGAACGTGCTGTCGCCGCCGAAGTGCGCACGGGCTTCGTGCTGTTGGAGCTCGAAACCAACGACATTGCGACAAAGTGGCAGAACGCGGTCGGGGCGGAGATATTTGTCGCAAGCAACCCTGAATCCGTGATCAGTGCGGTCGGCCGAGCTGCCGCTTGGCTGAACAACATTCCGGTGAGTGGCACCGGACTCGACGTGGAGTCCCAAGGCAACATCGTCCACGTTCGCTCGCAGTTTCCTATGTATCGTGTCCTTGCGCTTCGCCAGGACGCGGCTTCTGTCGAGCTTCGTCGCATCCAGACCGCCTCCACCCGCGTCGACAAGCTCCGCGAGCATCGATTTACCCCGCGCGAGCGACTTCGCGGCTTACCGGAACGGGGTAGCGTCCTCCACATCGCCAACCCGGATTTTTCGCCACTTCTGCCGGATGCTGCCCGACAGGTTGCTGAGCTTGAGTTCGCCGCACCGCTTAACATTCGCAAGACGTCGTTCTTGCCAGTGGTTGCGGCTTCGCTCTCCCTAGAAGTCTTGGACTTGAGCGGCCAACCGCTTGAGGTCGAGCAAGGAAACCGAGTGAGTTGCGATGACAAGGTGCAAGTCGTGGCCAAGATCGTAGACCACCTCGGGCAATCGCTTACGGCGCTGCGTTCTGACATCGCATCCTTTCGGGTGCGATTGCGGACAGGAAAGGGCGAGCCGCTCGACTACTCCGAACCTGTAGATGCCTTTTCGCGCATAGTGAAGCTCGGCACTCTTGGAGGCGAGACCATTCTCACGGCAACGGCGGAGTACCCAGGGTACTTCCACTTTACCAGCGCACCCTTACGTATCCGGCAGCAGGAGTGCCAGCGATCGATCACGCTTGAGGTGACCGCCGGCCTGAACTCAAGCGGCAGGTGGCAGCATCCAGTTGACTCGCTCTCAGAAGCGCGGTTTGTCCAATTGGCAGTCAAAGTGGACGGTCAGCCCGCCAGTCTCACAGAGCTTGAGCGCTGGAAAGTCGAGCTGGGTGAGCACGAAAGCGCCATGGAAACTCGGATCGAGCATGGTCAAGTCCTGATTCGCCCGAAGCCCTGCAACTGCCTGTTCTGGTGGCTCCAACCAGAGGCTGGTACATACGACATCCCATTCACCTTGCGAACCGGCCGGGCGCGAGACGAAATCGAGACGCGGGTGCTGAGCATGGAACTTCAACCTCTGGAGGGTTGGGGCCGCCGCCTGCGCTGGTATGGATGCCCATTTGCAGCGTTGGCTGGGCTCGCATTGCTGCTCTGGTATCTGCATCGACTTGCCACAAAGCACCGCTTTGGGCCCGGCTCCCGGTTCCTCTGCGAGGAGACTCCCAAGGGCGGCGGAACCATTCAACCGCAGACCATAATTCTGAGGGACCAGGGCAGACTCTTTTGGCGTTGGCTTTGGCCTAGCAAGGCGGAGCGAATGGTCGCATTTGGCATTCTGTTTCGCGCCTCTGCGGGCGGGGAGCTAGTGGCGGACGGCCGCACCTTGGGCAAGCAACACCGCATTCCCGGCTGGCGTTTTGACCCACAGCGTCGAAACGATCAGGTCCAGGACGACGCAACGGTCGGCGACCGAACAAGAGTGACCATTGACCGACCCGCCACTGACTTCAAAGCGACCTATCGCAACTAGCTTTTCCGATCAACTTTCGCTCCTCGGAGATTTGACATGCTCGACAGTCCAACCCTTCTCATTGGCCTAGGCGGTATCGGCGGCCAGATCGCTTACCGCGTTTGGCAGCGCGTTCCCGAGTCGGCAAGAAAGATCGTTGGACTACATATATTCGACACCGACCGCAACCCGGATTCTGGCCTCGGAAGGCCTGAGTACGCTCCGCTGTGGGACAGTGGCGCCATTACCCAGACCTCTCCCGACAAGTCTGTCCAAGAGTGCGTCGACGGCTTGAAAGGCAAGTCCGAAGTTCAGCGTTGGTTTCCACTCAGCGACACCATCGGCCAGCTTTCGATGACGGATGGTGCCATGCAGGTCCGTGTTGTCTCCCGTCTGGCGTGGCTCGACACGTTGGCGCGAGGCGACCTCAGGAACCTGGATGCTGCCATTGAAAAGCTGCATGTCGTTCGCCCACAGCGAGGAAAGTCCGCGTTCCGTGTCCTGTTGATCAACACGCTTGCCGGCGGCACCGGGTCCGGATTGTTCCTTCAAGTCGCACTTTATATTCGCAACTATCTGGAGGCGAAGCGCGGGCGCAGCGACGTCACCATTCGAAATCTGAGCCTGCTTCCGGGAATTTTTCTCGGCACCGGAGGATTTTCCGGAAGACCAAAGCAGATCCAAAGCGTTCAAGCCAACGCCTATGCATCGGTTAAGGAGTTGGAGGCTGTGATGGTGGCCAGGCACAGCACAATGACCCCGGAAGACAAACGCTTCCTTTTTCCGTTGGAACTCGAGTATGTGCCCTCCCGATCTGAGACTTCCGTGATTGACATCGGCGCTGCGCCTTTCGAGACGATCTTTCTGCTGGACCGAATCAACGCCGCTGGACAGTCGATGACCGCGGCATCGTCTTACATCGAGCAAGCGATCGATACGATCTACCTGCAGCTCATTTCCCCTCTGGAAGGCCGCATTGCGGGACAAACCAACAACCTGGTTCGCGCCATCGATGCATCCGGCGGACGCGGCCGTTACGCCAGTATGGGTGTGGGCACACTGCGTTTTCCTTATGAAGATATCGTCCGATACTTGGCGCTTCGCTGGGCCGCCCATGGCCTGGACGACCAGTGGCTGTCGATCGACCGGCAGTGGCGGCGCGAAGTAGAGGAAGCTAAGCGCCGACAGGCCAGCAATCCGTCGGTAGAGATCCCCACCCGCCGCCAGCGGTTCGTCGAGGTGCTCGAACATCGGGCCAAAGCCGATCCGCCTCATCGCTTCTTTTTATCCATGCTGCGTTCGACCCAAAAAATCGGTCGCGACGCCTACGATCAGGAAGTTTGCACCGATACCGTCAGCCTTTGGACCTCAGCGGTGCGACTTAGGATCGCAACAGCGCTCGACAAGGCGGGAGGGCTGCAACTTACCCGCGCGCTCGATTCGACGGCGCTCAAGAACCCTGAGCTGTTTGTCGGCGAAGTCGCGCAGAATCACGCCCAGATTCTCCGCCTGCACGCACAAGCCGAGGAGCGTGTCATGCGAAGCGCGCAGCTGATCGCAAACGACATTCTCTGGGAAGACGCTAACCAAGAGCCGTTCGTGGTCATGGATACCAAGGGACGCGAACTGGCGGTTTACCGTCTAAACACATGGTTGCTTCACCCCGGGACGGACGGCCATGCGGTTCATGGCTTGCATCCGGTCGCCGTTCGCTACTTTCTCTATCGAGCGTATTTTGCCGTCGATGACGCACTATCGAAGACGCAGAGCGATACCGAACAACTGGTCGAGAATCTTGAAGCCATGCGCAGCAAGTACGACAACCCGAAGACACCGGTTGTCGAGTCCGTTGTGAACCGTGCCGAGGAAGTCAAGTTGAAGCACAGGTTCTGGAAGCCAGGTGAGCTGAAAGCATTCGCCGAGCAGTATGAAAAAGAGTCGCGTGCGCACATCGCATTGATTCAGTCGTGGGCATTGACGTCGATCGAGTTCGAAACGCTAAAGCGAGTCCGAAGCGTACTTGAGTCGATGGTTGCCGATTGGGAACGCTTCTTCGATGCCTTGGATGGCCATCTTGCGCAGCGCTTTCGAAGCGAAATCGAGATCGAGTCGCGAAAGAACGAGTCGGCGAACTCGATGGAGCTGCCGGTGCTGGGAAGGGCCCAGGACAAGGAGCGTTTCTGGTCAGACGTCAATCGTGGTTTTTCCGATGATGCGGTGAGTCCCGAAATATGCGCTCGACTCTACATTGCACATTTCCTGGACGCCCATGAGCGCCACATCGATCTGGACAAATACCAGCGACAGCGCCACGGGAAGGCCAACGCCGAAGAACGTCTTTTCAAGGAGCATGTCGTTGCCTGGTGCGAAGAACAATTGCGTCAACGCTCCGACTTGAGGTTGGACATCATCAGCGCCTTGCAAAAGGAATGGCAGTTGTCCGGCACCGGCGACTGCTCCGAAGACTGGATCCTAGCGCGCATAGCGGGACTGCGTTCCATGGTCGCCCCGTGGCTTCCAGATGTTGGCGAAGGCCGCTTCGAGCAAATGGAGTTCTGGGGCTTGCCGTCGGTCGTTAAGAGCAATCTCCCACCCGCGGATTTCGCCTCGCTCTTCGAGGGGGGCGGCGGCAATCCAGTTGTGTCCGAGGAATTCTCTCCGTTCGAGATCAAACGGTTCGTTGCGCGCTTCGCAATGAGCGTCTCCGACATTCCCGACTTCAAGCTCGATAGCGGCAGCTACGCGCGCGAGTATCGGCAGATGCGAGACCAGACGCTCGCTGACCCCAGCCGGGGAATTCCGGTACACATCGACAAACGCTGGGATTCACCCGCGTTTTTGCGCGAGATCGACGATGCCGAGCAGGACATCGCGGCCGATCGACTGCGACGCGCTGTTCTGTACGGCATCCTCCACGACGAGTTCGTGCTTCGAGAACACGACAGCCAAGGATACTGGGCGTTCATGGAGAACCAGCAGTCCCTGCCTTTGACGCTGTCTAGCGGTAAACGAGCTCCACCAACGCTGCTGGGGTTGTTCGATGGCCTCGCCATGCATTTCCGATGCGTCGACAATGCTCTGCGCATCGCATTCGATCGAGAGGATCGGGCGCGCTCGACTGACGACTCAACGTTCTCGAGCTTGCCGCTGCCCAACGCTGGGTTGAAGATGCTGCGCAGGCTAGTGAAGTTTGGCGACTCGAATCAGGACACACGAAGCCGGCTGCTTTTCGCAGCACTGCTCGACGCGTTCTGCGACGAGATCGCCTGTTGCGCGCTGCGCCAAACAGGGCTTGATCATCCGATAACCGCAGTCAACTTGGCGGAGAAAGCAATGAAATCGCTTCGAGTGCGCGCCGCGCGCGCCATGCCCGCTAAAGAGCGGACCAAGAGCCTGACTGCGGCCTTGGCGGCGCTCGAGGATCGGCCGAAGCTCTGGCGCAAGCGCGTCGATAACGACCTGCTTCCGGCGCCCAAGTACTGGTAGGTCTCAGGTACTCAGGACAGCCCGGCCATGCATGTACTTTGTTTCGATCATCGCGGCCTGATCGGCAACTTGCTGCCCTCCGCCTTGTTGCCGGAGGCTGGAGGCGAGTTGCTGATCGTGCCGGGTCTCGAGGGCGCGCATGGCGATGCGGTGGTTGATTTCGTGCATGCCCAAAGGCAGCACGGTGCCCCTTGGGAAATATGGCACCTATGGGATACGTCGAGCACTAGGACCCATGTCGAGTCCTTGGCCAACCAGTTGGAGTCCCTCATTCGGGACAATGCGGAGTGTGCGCTGCATTGCCTTTGCGTCGTGCCCCTTTCGGCAGGTTCTGTGACGTTCAGCTTCCTTGGTCGCACGAGTCCAGCCAGCGAACGCGCATGGCTGCCCACCCCGCAACGCTGGACTTGGGTCGAACTCGGACTGCAGCGCGACCAAGGCCAAGACCTCCACGCGCTCCTCCCACTGGTGCTGCGGTTTTGGCTTTCCCGAGCGGATCTTGGTATCGCCGAGCTTACGACCTGGAACAAGCATGGCTGCTATCGCCTTCTGTTCAAGCACTCTGCTGAGGCACTCGGCGATACTCGGCGCCTGCTGGCGCAACGCTGGCGCGCGGCGAACCAACAGCTATTGAAGGATGTTGAGGCGCTTCGAGGCGCACCGTGCGAAGGCACGAATTTCCTCAAGCTGCCGGAACATTTTGTTGCCGAGCTTCGGCTGCCGTACGACGGCAGTGGCCGTGCTGTTGGTCGATCCGCAGGATCGACGGCCGGGGAACTGGGATGGTTTTTCTCACCCGAGGACTTTGCTCGCATCAGGGCTTGGACCGGCGGTCAACTCGCGACGTTCGGCATCGAGCTTAGACGCGCTCGCGACGCTGCCGATGCAGCTTACCGAGCGCAGTTGAACGCGTTCTATCGCGGGGATACTGGCTCTGAATCCACCGCCGAGACTCCTCAGGCCGCCGTGACCAGACTGCGGGGAGAATGCGAGCGCTTGCGTAGCGACACCCCTTCGGAGCAGGAACTCTTAGAGGACCACGAGGGCCTCTTGGTGGAACTGCGGCGCAGGGAAAGTTTTTGGCTGGCAGATCTGTTCGTCGCATTGCGTCATCGACCGAGTCGGCGGATGACCCGGTGGATTGTCGCCACCGCTGCCATCGTTCTTGGCGTCGTCGTCGCGTACCTCGCGCAGGTAGGGTCCGCCACGCCGCCTGCCGACGAGACACGATGGTGGTGGGCATTGAGCGGCGGCATCGTTCTTCTGTCCGCATTCTTGTTCGGTTTGACCCGGGCTCGACGCGTCTTCCGCGCTCGCCTGCAAACCGTTGTGTCCGAGATTGCTGCGTACTGGAACCGCGCAAGGCAAATTCATGCGGACCACACCGATATGCTTAATCGGCAACTGCGCCTGATTGCACTGCAGCACAACCTCGTTATCGCTGAAGCGGCGCAGAAAAAGCGTGAGCGCGCCGTCGCACAGAGTCTCTACCACGTGAATCGTCTCGACGAATATATCCGGCAGAACGCGGCTTCCATGCCCGACTCGCCGTCCACGAACGCTGTGCTCCCGCCTCCCATTATCCGCATCGATCAATCTGAACGCCTGAACCCCGCGTATCGTTGGATCGGAGATCCTGCGCCCATTGAGCTGGCAGTCCCCGGGAGCTTATTCCAAGCCGCCCCCAGCAAGTTCAATCACGACGGCCGTCTGTCGGGAATCAAGCGCATCGACATACAGGTCTTGTCGTCGCCATGATGATGGCGCTCCTTCCGTATGCCCTTCTCGTTGGCGTCCTGCTGATCTTGTGGCTGACGAACTTCCGGCGCAGGCGGCGCAACGAGCAGTGGCTGTTTCCTGTTGCCGCGCTCGTGTTTTCGGTCGCCGCGCTGGCGGCGGTCTACTGGCATCGCGAGGAGTACTTGTCGCTGCTGGCGCGCTACGACCTCTGGGTGCAGTGGACTGAAGCAATCGTTCCCATCGTCGTCCCTAAGGACGTCTTCGGACTGCTTCCTTGGCTGAACGGAGTATTCCTGCTTCTGTTTTCGCTGATCAAATTGTTGCTCAGGGGTTCGCTGGCGCTCGTTGCTCGACTGCGCAAGACGACACCTCGGGGCGACAGCGCCTGGGGCGCCTATGCGCATGTCAAGGACCAGGGCTGGCAACGGCAGCCAGAGTGGTACTTTGCCTTGCAAGCATGCCGTGCGCTGACGGTGCTGGCCTTCTTCCTGCTGCTTGTTTGCTGGCAGGTCTACGAGGGGCGCTGGTCGCCACCGCTGACGCCGATCCTCCCGGCCATGGCGTTGGTGATCTTCGCAGAGTGTGCCGCCTACCTTGGTGGACAGTCCCCGGGGTGTGGGGCTGTGGAACTCCATGGTGATGACGTTTCAGTTTCGGCATTCGGCAACTACTCAAAGGTCTGGAAGGAGATGCTTGCGATCTGGCCGAAGCACTGGCTGGCGACAGGCTCGGCGCGAATCTGGAGGCGACCCCATGGGCCCCGATAGCCATCGGGCTCGCGCCTCTGAATCAGTCGGCGATGAGGAACTTGCCGCCGTATCCAATTGGATCGAGCAACGTCACAACGTGCTGCTGCTGAGTTGGCCCAACCCGCGTTTGGCGCGGTTGTTGCGCGCTGCCATCGAACGGCGAATCGGTCGCGGCAACAACGCGGTGCTGCTGGTAGAGAACGATGTGCAACTCGCCGCTTCGAAAGTCTTGGCGCCGCCCGATCTGCAGGTCGCCGGGTCATTCACTTGCAGGGGCTACACCCGGCGAAGGTTCCTGGACGAAGTCGACGCCGCCAGCGCCGATGTCTGGTTCAAGCACCTCGACCTAATCGTCATTCCGTTTGCCGACGATACGTTTCACGCGCCCTTCGAATGGGAGCATGTCTGCTTCCGGATCATTGATCGCTACCGGCGAGCAGAGCTTCCGCTTCCGCAGTTTGTCCTGGTCTGTTCGCCGCGCAACCATGCCGAGGCTGCACTACGGCGCAACTTACCCATCTTCGATACGAGTGCGCGCCCGTACGCGACCGGCCAACATCGGCCGCATGAACAGGCATTGTCCGGTGTCGACACCAAGCACATCTGGTGGACGCTCTGGGCGGCGGAACAGCGCTACGTAGGCGCCATTCTTCAAGCGCGACCGGACGTGGATTACGGCGTCGCCCCCGTCCTCGCCTACTTCGCGGGCCTGCGTCGAGTCGCGCCAAGCCGATACGCCAACCATCCAGGCGTGCACATGGACGACCAAGCCGAAGCTCTGCAGATCCAGATCGCTTCCCTTGGCGCTCGTCCTCCAAACGATGTTGTAACAGCTCAATCGAACACCCAGTTCTCCCGGTCCGAGCCCTGTAGCGGAGAAGTGATTCACGACGCCACAGGAAACGCCTGGCGTGCTCTTCGGGCATTCACCGAGCGCGGGGGAGAGGCGGTATTGCTGGGAATCGCCTGTGCGCCGACGCTGCTCAGGGGGTACCTGATCGACAACGCCGCCTATTACGCGAGCAGTGTTCTGGAGCCGCTCACACCCAGCATGGTCAACAGCGAGTCAGTTGTCGCCACCCAGATCTACCTGCGTCTGACGCCTGCCGGGACTCGGCTCCCCATGGTGGAAGTCCGTAACGCCTTGGAGGGCATTCCGGTTGCGGACCGCAGCGTGCACACCTTCGCTCGGCTGCGTGCGGCATTTGAATCCGTATTCGGAAATGCCGTGGCCAGCGCGCTGGCACTCGAAGTAGGCGAGCGCTGGGGTGACGCCGAACAACGGTTTATTCGCGAAACGTCAGTGTTCCTCGGCACGGTACCGATAGCCGATGACGCCGACTGGCTCAAAGGATGCCGCGTCGTCGACGAAGACGGCAACGATCTTGATCGGCTTCGGCTTGATCATGTGCAGCAGGTCTACCCGCCAGGCCAACGGTGCGCGGTGGGCGGCAAGCTGTACCGCGTGGATGCGCACGAGCGCGATGCCGTGCGGCTGAGCAAAGTCTCGTCCAGCCTCAGGCATTTACGCCCGATGCGAAGTGTCCAGGTTTCGACGCAAGATGGGCGCCGAACCCTGGCCGGAGGCATACCCGGCCACGCCCGATCGTCCATCTTCGAGAGGGCGGTATTCGAACTGGCGTTTACCGTCGAACACGCGGGCACCGGCGTGGCCGCCGATCCCGCGAAGGAATGGCAGATCAAGCGATTTGCCAAGCCCTTCAGACGCGAGTACCGGACTGGGCGCGCAGTGCGCCTGCGCCTTGCGAACGAAGCGGGCGAGAGCTGGACACCCAGCCAAACGCTCTACCTCGCACAATGGATAAACGAAGCGGCCTTGACGCTGTTTCCCGAATCGCATCGCTTCCTCATCGCCACGGCCGCCGCCGAGGACAGTCAGCGTCCGAGCAGGCGAGTAACCAAGCAAGTCATCCCAGCACTGAGTTTTGATGATGAAATCGATGGCGACCGAGATGCATTGTGGATCTTCGAGGACTCCCATGCCGACCTGGGCATCGTCGGCGCCTGCTACGACCGGGCCGAATGGCTACTTGAACTCTGCCTGGACTATCTGAACTGGCGCCAGGAACTGTCAACGAAGACCCGCCATCACTATCCCTGCCGCGTTGCTCCTGAGGGTCTGGCTGTGGATTTTCTCGCTTACGGCGAATCGACGATCGACCCTGCCCTTGATGGAGAAGGTCTGCGCGATTGCCTCAACGCAAGTGGCATGTTCGACTCCGAACACGGGCTGACAGCCACTCGCATCCAAGCGCTTCGCGACGCCACGCCCTATAACGACACTGACGACAGATCGGGAAGCCACTGCGATTTCTGTACTAAGCCCATTGAGGGCGAGCAGGCGCACCGCTTCGACGATGGTCGAGTGCGCTGCAGCCCCTGCAGCGTGGATGCGGTGGATACGGTCGTCCAAGCGCGGGAACTCTCCGACCTGGCGCTTAGCCTTCTTGAACAGCGCTTCTCCGTGCGTTTCACCGGCAAAGTAGAAGTCGCGATGTCCGATGCCCGCGGCCTCGCCCACGCGAAAGGCGAGAAATTTCTGCCGACTGATGAATTCGATCAGCGCGCCATCGGACTGGCAGTCGCCGCCCACTCCGCAGTTGACGGCGGCCGCTTCCAGATCTACGTCGAAATGGGCCACTCCCGCCACGATACCTTCATGACCTTGGTCCACGAACTTACCCACATCTGGCAGTTCGAGTATCTCGACTACTCCGAAATGAAGCGCCAGTACGGCGTCGAGCTAGTCGAGGGCCACGCCTGCTGGGCCGAACTTGCCTGCGCTTCAGCCATGGCAGACACCGCACCCCATGCACAGCGCGCGCAATGGCGACAAGCGCTGAATGCGAGACGCGCAAGTCTGGATCATCAGAATGACGAGTATGGCAACGGCTATCGAAGGTTGTTGTCGATGGCCGGCACGGGCGCCGATGCATTTGAATTTCTACGACGACTCTATGGGCGGGCGCGCTGACAGGCGGTCGGCCCGGTCGCCTCTCGAGATGCTAAACTAACGACGTTCCTACACGATGTAGAACAATCGAGGGCTCACCATGCAAACCGTCAATATCCGCCAACTCAAGAACAACCCCAGCACCGCGTTGGCGGCGGCGCGCGAGGATGATCTGGTGGTGGTGATGAACCGCGATGTACCTCAGGCCGTGCTGGTCGATCTGCAGCGACTTGGCGTGCCCGACCTTCCCGCTGTGCGCGTGGCGCTGGCGGTGTCACTGTTCCGAAACGGCTCGGTTTCGGCAGGCTTCGCGGCGCGCGTGGCGGGCAAGCCACTGGCCGACATGCTGACGCTGCTATCCGGCATGGGCATCCCGCTGACGAGTGACGGTAAGGCTGCCGCCGATGAAGCCAGCGAGGAAATGCGCCAAGCGCGGGACTGGCTGGTGAAGCCTGCGGCGTGAGTTCCCGCGTCGTCATTGCCGATGCCGGGCCGCTGATCGGGCTCGGTCGCATCGACGCACTGGAACTTCTGCGTGGACTGTTCGGCGGTATCCGCGTCACGGCGACTGTGCGGGACGAAGTGCTGGCGGCTGGATCAGACCGACCCGGCGCGGCGCAGCTCGCACGGGCAATGGCGGACGGCTGGATCGGCGTGCTGGCCGAACGGCAGGACGCATGGAAGCCCGCGAATCCCAGCATCGATCCAGGGGAAGCCAGTGCCATCGGTGCAAGTCTGCGGCTGCGCGACAACGGCGACGCCGTGCTGCTGGTCATCGACGACCGTGCGGGTCGCGCGGAAGCACGCCGCCAAGGCATCGCATTGATCGGCACGGCCGGCATCATCGGCTTGGCGAAAACGTCGGGCTTGATCCAGGCAGCCCGACCTTTGCTGGAAAGATTGACTCGTGAGAGATACTTCCTCGCGCCCAGCGTGGCAGCGCAGGTGTTGGCGGACGCGGGTGAATAGACGCCCGGCGCGCGTACTTGGGGAACCTCAGGGGCGCGTATCCCTTCACGGCAGCGACGTCGTCATCGCCGGGGTGCCTATGGCGGGCGATCCCACCCGCTCGAAGAGGGTTGATAAAGCACGGGCTTTGGGTGCGGGCGGCGAGTTGGCGGGGCCGGTAGGTAGTCGAAGACGAAGTTCTTCGTCAGCAAGCACTTACAATACCGCTGGTCTCGTTTTCGATACCGATGCTGGCGGACGGCATCACCCGTAAGCTACGCGAAGTATCCATTAAGATATCAGCAGCCCCCTGTTTGATCCTGGAAAGGAGGCCTGCGCGCAGCAAAACGACAGAATCCTCACCGGGCACAACATTTGCTTATGGCACAGCAGACATACGCGACTACCACCCATGCAAATCATCCTCAACGGACTCATTTCTGGTGCCGCCATCGCGCTTCTCGCGGTGGCGTTCCAGATGGTGTATTTGCCGACGCGGGTGTTCTTCATCGGGCTGGCCGGGATTTACTCCCTTGCCCCATTTCTGGTTTTTGCTGCTTCCGAGGCCGGAGTGCCGCTCGCGGTTGGAATCGTGCTTGCCGTTGCCACAAGCGTGCTCGTCGCCGTCGCCTGCGAATGGCTGAATCATGCCCGCCTCGCCCGCAAAGGTGCCTCTGACGGCGCGCACCTGATTTCCTCGCTTGGCATCTACATTCTGCTCGCGCAACTCATCGCCATCCTCTGGGGCAATGACACCAAGACCCTGCGCACGGGCCTTGACTCCACCGTGCATTTCGGCGGCTCGATCCTCACCGGCTCGCAACTCCTCATGGCCGGGGTGGCTGTTGTGCTCCTGCTCGGCATGTGGGCCATGCTCCACGCGTCGAATATCGGCCTGCGCCTCCGCGCCCTCGCTGATAACCCCATGCAGTTCGCCCTTTTTGGCTACAACGTGGACACGCACCGCCTCCTCGCATTTGCCTTCGCCGGTCTCTTCGCTTCCGTCAGTTCGTTGCTCACGGCTTACGACATCGGCTTCAACCCATACACCGGCCTGCATGCCGTGTTGCTTGCCGTGGTCGCTGTCATCATCGGCGGACGTCATTCGTTCGTCGGCCCTGCCATCGGGGGCCTGCTACTGGGACTCGTCCGCGCAGGAGTCGTCTGGCATTTTTCCGCCCGCTGGCAGGAAGCGGTGACATTCGGCGTCCTGGTGCTGTTCCTACTGCTGCGTCCGCACGGCGTGTTCGGACAGAAATCTCGCGTCGAGGCGACGGCATGAGCTACCTAGTCCATCTCCTCATCTACTTCAATATCTACGTGATCGTGGCCCTAAGCCTCAATCTCATCGTCGGCTATTGCGGGATGCTCAGCCTCGCGCACGCCGCTTTCTACTCCGTGGGCGGCTACGCCTACGCGCTGCTTGCGCTCAATCTCGGCTGGGGATTCCTGCCCGCCATTGCCGTCGCCGCAATCATCTGTGCGCTGCTCAGTCTTGCCGTATCTCTCCCTGCATGGCGGTTGAAAGGCGACTTCTTCGTCCTCGCCACCCTCGCCGTGCAAGCGCTCATCTTCAGCCTCATCTACAACTGGTTCTCCCTGGAAGCCCCGCTCGGCACCTGGCAAAACCTCACCAACGGCCCTTTCGGCATTGCCGGCATCCCAAAGGCGGAAATCGCCGGATTCAAATTCGCCCAGCCGACCAGCTTCATCTGGCTCGCCACCGTCCTCGCAACTGTGTGCGCCTTCGTCGTCTGGCGCTTGAAACATTCGCCTTGGGGCCGTGTCCTGGTATCGATGCGAGAGGACGAACTGGCCGCCCGCAGCCTGGGCAAAAACACGCGCTTCCTCAAGGTGCAGGCCATCGCCATCGCCTCCGGCCTCGTCGCCTTCGCCGGCGCACTCTACGCCGCCCACGTCAGCTACCTCGACCCGAGTTCAGCCTCGCTCGACGAGAGCATCCTCATGCTCAGCATGATCATCGTCGGCGGCGTCGGCAACTTTCGCGGCCCCATCATCGGCGCCCTCGTCCTCATCGCCCTACCTGAACTTCTACGCTTTGCCCATTTGCCAGATGCCATCGCCGCCAACCTACGCCTCGGCATCTACGGCCTCCTGCTCGTGCTCATGATGCACTTCCGCCCGCAGGGCCTCGCCGGCGAATATCGCCTGAACTGATATGTTGAACCTAGTCTCTCACCAAACATACCGCAAGCAAATGATTTTAATGCATTTTTTTCAGGCCGCCTTTTCGGTAAGTACAAGGCCGAACTGTGCGGCCTTTCGCCGTAGTTGGCGTAGTTGCTTGTCCCGATGCTCT
>Ga0163154_10001244_pt1 | contig 39534 bp, 41 predicted proteins | sample OliLakLV19MP9P1_FD_148649 | JGI IMG/M metagenome (GOLD analysis project Ga0163154, IMG submission 148649) | Freshwater microbial mat bacterial communities from Lake Vanda, McMurdo Dry Valleys, Antarctica - Oligotrophic Lake LV.19.MP9.P1 | ecosystem: Environmental > Aquatic > Freshwater > Lake >... | reverse complement strand
ACGAATTCTTGAGTCCACTCACCCTCAGAACTGAGATTGACCGACGACGCAAAAAGGTGTTTGATGAAGTTTATCGACACGGAAATAAAGAGTTGGTTGGGTAACACTTATTTATTGTCTACTACGGAGTCGAAGACGGAGAATGCCAGTCGTGCATAGTTTCCGGCCTTTGGCCTATGGAAACTGCCTCCTTGGACACCCTGTTTCTTGAGCCTAAGATGGAGAGACTTAAGGTACGCTGGAGATCCACTCGTGAAGGCGACCTGAATGACTCTAAGGGGTGTTTTCCTGTCTTTATGCACAAAACCAACCCAAACGTTACCATCACCATCGAAATATCCCCTCACAAAGTCTCCAAAAAACTCACTTGGTACCCGAGGTAGACACATTCGTTTTGATTTGTTGGGAGTTAGTCCTATTCTCTTCAAATCATTAAACCATTCAGAACTTCCAACCTGAATTCTATACACGTGCCCCGCAGATGCATTTCGTAGGGCAATTTTATGGGCAGACTGCGTTGCGCGCCTCATTGCTACAAGCAGGGGTTTGTCCGCCGAATAGATAGCAATGTAATGATTACCCCTCTTTGTTTGAACAATATTTCCATCCGCATAGAGAAAGCCAAGTACATATGCCATATCAGGCGACCACACCTTAAAGTAATCCTTTGCGTATTTTTTTGGAGAGGACACGATGACAGTATAACGTACTGTCCATTCTCATGGTGGTAACAGCAATCGTTAGTTTGCTCTAAAGAAAAACTTTTTATAGTGATCTTTCTAAATTGCTATTTGTGTCGACGGCAAGGATTGAACTTGCGACCTTAGCTTTATGAGTGCTATGCTCTACCAACTGAGCTACGCCGACAAATATGCGTGGTGCTAGAGTACTACATTTTTTGCGCTCCATCAACCCAATCTAAGAAACTATGAAGCCGGATTTTTAGAATAACTCCATGCTGCTAATATTTTCTCAGCCTTTTCAATATCATCTGGATAGCCTATTGGTAACCACAGATCTTGTTCGATAATTTTCATTAGATTATGTTTTGCGTATTTTGTTACCATATCAGTCACTAGGACTTCCCCTAAATCCGACACCTCAACTTCATAGTTGAAAATTGAATCGTTTAGAACATATACGCCTATATTGACCAGATTCGAAGGAGGCACCTTAGGTTTCTCTATTATCTCTTTAAGAAAACCGCGCTCGTCAGAAATAATTACTCCAAACTTTTCTGGTGTATCCGAACGCACTCCAAATATTGCACTGTCTTCTCTGACAATAATTTTCAGCGACTCAGCGCCATAGATATCATCCCCGTTCAATAACAAGAACTTGCCCCGCACAAGATCTTTAGCACAATTTAGAGCATCGCCAGTTCCACCAGCCGGATTTGCTTGTGTGACATATTCTATTTTTCTCCCGCAAAATTCGGTTCCGCAAAAATTACGAATCTGCTCTTCTAAATAACCGACAACTAAAATAATTTTATCTATTTTTGAAGGCAATGCTTCGATAGTATGTTGCAGAATTGGTTTGCCACATACTTTAATGAGTGGCTTAGGGGTATTTTTGGTCAATGGGCGCAACCGAGTTCCTTTTCCAGCACAGATAATGATACATTGCATAAATCTGAGTTACACCACTGGACATAGTTTCTTCTCAGCTCTATCAATATCATCCGGATAGCCGATAGCCAACCATAAGTTCTCATCGACCACAGCAATCGGGTAAGACTCCTTATAGCGCATAATAATCTCAGGCATAAAGTATTCGTTGTTAATTGGAGACTCCGGCGGAAAATCAAATATTTTTTGATCAAGCACCATGGGGCCAGTCGCAACGAGATTAGAAGAAGGAGAACTTGGTTTTTCTATCATCTCGGCAATAGTACCGTCAGGATTACGAACAATTACCCCAAACCTTTCGGGATTATCATTGGTAGTGGCCAAAATTGAACGACTAAATGAGACAGCCCGAGCTAAGTCTTCCTTGCCATGGATATCATCAGCAAACATAAACAAGAACCGCCCCTTAATCCAATCCTTAGTCAACCACAAAGCAGTGGCTGGACCATTGATTTCTGTCTGTTCAATATATTTTACTGGACGGCCGTGAAAGACATCTCCGCAATACTCCTTTATCATATCTCCCCGATACCCAATCACCATAATAATCTCATTAACCGCACTCGGTAAAGCTGAAGCGATATGGTCAATCAGTGGTTTACCACATACTTTAACTAAAGGTTTAGGAGTATTTTCAGTAAGAGGTTTTAATCTCGTTCCTTTTCCAGCCGCTAAAATGACACATTGCATATGACACCTAGTATGCCATACATTAAAGTGTAAACGTAAAATGTTATCGACACTCTATTTAATCCTTAAAACATTGACTATTTTCTTGAACGTAGATGAACCAAAAATGGACATAACGTTTTTTTGGTGTATACTTTTCTCTGTGCATATATAGCGGGGTAGAGGAGAGGTACCTCGGGAGGCTCAATTGGGCTCATGGGACAGAAATGACCTATGGAATTCTTGCCAAATTCGGTGAAACCTTACAGTGACTTGTAAAATGTCCTGTTGGCAATACCGAGCCAAGCTTATACAATTTTTGTATTTGAAGGTGTAGAGACTAGATGGTAAGCATCTGACTTTAAGAAATTAAAAAGATGAAGGTATAGTCCAGACCCCAAATTTATCTTATGGTAAAGTAGCGAAAGCTATAGTGGTACGCATAACCTCCAGACCCCGGTTCGATTCCGGGCCCCGCAACAATAAAGAAAAGACACCGGCCTTAGGCCGGTGTCTTTTCTTTATTCCCCCACCAAATCCTAGTGGATGCCCATTTCGTAAAACACTCGGCGGTATTGTTTGATAGTGTCTTGCGCTAGCTTGTGAGTTAGGACAAAGTCCGCGCCGCCGTGAGCGATTTGGTTTCGTATCTTGTGGGCCTGCCAGGCATCGTCCAGAGACTCCAGTTGTGATGGAGAAATACTGCGCAATCTTTCTCCTAAAGAACCACCGGCATAACCAGCGTTTTTCAAAATTTCATCTAGGATAATGTCAGCTTCAATAATAGACAGTTTCCAATCACTCGGATTTTCTGATTCGATATGGTTTATCATATCTTGCATGCGGTTATTTTTAGGCCCTTTAGAAAAATGGTCTTCATAGAGCTGTTCTCTTCTCTCTCTCTCTTCTTCCTCAATATCATCTAATCGCTTCTTGCCGGCTGAAGCATAGATAAACAGCACTAACATTAAAATACTAAAAAGATAAGCAAAGATAGCGTAGACTAGCCACGCATTATTTAGGAAAGCAAAGACAGAGTCAGTAGAAAAGCCGATTCCGCTGAGTAAATCTAAAAAAGGTGAGAGGACGTCAATACCACCAGGAGATAACCTAGTGGTGGTGGCCTCTACTGCTGGTGAGGTTAATGTTACTGGCTCCATTTAAAGAAAAAATTAGAGACGCTGATCGTAGACTTTTTTGCCGATCGCAAACAAGACGGCGTCTCCACCATGCGGTGCTATATATTGTACCGCAACTGGAAGTTCTTTTCCTTCCCTTTCAACTGTTCCCATGGGCAGAGAAATAGCCGGTACGCCAGTCAGGTTTACTGGTACGGTAAAAATATCTTGGCGATACAAAGATAGTAAATCTTTCTTTTCACCAATCTTAAAGGCTGGAGTTGGTGTGGTTGGAGTTAGAATAAAATCTACATTTTTGAAAACTGCAGCTAGTTCTTCTCGCATCAGATCCCGAGCTTGTTCGGCCTTGCCATAGTAGGCATCGTAGTAGCCAGAAGAAAGAACGTAAGTACCTAGTAGGATTCGACGCTTGACCTCGTCACCAAAGCCAGCGGCCCGGCTTTTTTCGTAGACCTCAAGTAGGTTGTCTCCCCCAGCTGAGAGTCCGTAGCGAATCCCGTCAAAACGAGCCAGGTTGGAAGACACTTCAGCCGGCATCACGATGTAGTAGGCTGCCAAACCCTTTTCAAACAGTGGCAGCTCAATATCTACCACTTTATGGCCCTGTGATTTTAGTAGTTCAATATGCTTTTCAAAAGAAACTAAAACATCAGGGTCTACACCGTCGGCAAGAAAGGCCCGCGGTACGCCAAATGTATAGGTATCTTTTAAAGGTGTTTCTGGGTAAGTGTCTGGAGAAATAGTAGTAGCATCCATTTCGTCTTTTCCAGAAATTATATTATGTATCAATTCAGTATCAGCGACGTTATTTGTCAGTGAACCAGCTTGGTCTAGTGATGAACCCATGGCGATCAAGCCATATCTAGAAACTGCACCGTAAGTTGGCTTGAAGCCCACCAGGCCACAAAAACTGGCTGGTTGTCTGACGGAACCACCAGTGTCAGTCCCTAGTGCTGCCACCACCGCACCCATAGCGACGGCGGCCGCTGAGCCACCAGAAGATCCTCCTGGTACACGGGCAGTATCAATTGGGTTTTTAGTCACCCCAAAGGCTGAGTTTTCAGTGGAGCTACCCATGGCAAACTCGTCCATGTTGGTAGTCCCAATAAAAATTGCTCCGGCTGCCTTCAGTCGACTTATCACCGTCGCGTCATAAATGGCGGTATAGTTTTCGAGCATTTTTGAAGAGGCCGAAGCTATTTTACCTTTAATCAAAATATTACTCTTAATAGCGAGAGGAATACCTAAAAGCGCTGGCGCTTTATCGCCTTCCTCCTTGTATCTCTTGGTGGCCACTTCAGCTTCCGTGCGAGCGTCTTCAAAAATAGTCAGGAAGGCATTAATGTCTGGATTGTCTTTTTTGATAAGAGCGATGGAGTCGTCAAAAAACTGTAGTGGAGTTAGTTCCCCACTAATAAATTTCTGGCGTAAGGTGGTGATAGTAAGCATAGTCTAAGATTCAGTATTTAATATTTTTTTGACTTCCATGTAACGCCCGTCAGTGTGTGGCATTTCACGCAAAATATCTTTAGTAAATTGATCGGGTTCGTTTTTAATCTCATCTTTGCGTAAGACGTTGCGCACCACACCAGCTTTCTTGGCCACCCCTTCATTTTGACTAACAATTCCCTTTACCTGACCAACATAGTCTATAATCGAAGAAATTTGAGAGGTAAAAGCCTCAGTTTCAGAGTCGGATAATTCTATTCTGGCTAGCTTGGCTAAATGTTGTACCTCTTCTTTATTCATAGATTTGCATCATAACATTTACTGTATCATCACGCCACGAGATCCAAAAACTCCGCCTCGGAGATAACTTTGACCCCAAGTTTATCAGCTTCTTTCGCTTTACTGCCTGGAGATCCACCTGAGACTAAGTAGCTAGTTTTGGCCGATACCGAACCAGACACCTTACCACCCATAGCTTTTACTTTTGCTCCAGCTTCGTCTCGTCCTAAAGTCTCCATGGTGCCAGTAAAGACAAAGCTTTGTCCTGAAAGTGGGCCGTTTTGATTGCTACTGTTTTCATTGGTCACGCTTAAGTGAGACCAGAGTCTAGCTAAGAAACTCTGAGCTGATTTATGTTGTTGCCAAGCCAAAATATTTTGCGTCACTATCTCACCAATCCCATCGATAGTCTGAAGCTCGGCGTAAGTAGCAACTTTTAGTTTGTCTGTTGATCCAAAATTACTCGCCAGAAGCCCGGCCGTCTCCTCCCCCACATTATCAATAGACAGTCCCACGATAAGACGTGTCAGTGAAACTGACTTAGAAGCAGTAATCGCTTTGACAGAGTTTTCAGCCGACTTAATCTTAAAGCCTTCCAACTTTAGAAAATCTTCTATCTTTAGAGTAAATAAGTCGGCCGCATCTTTGATTAACTCTTTATCTAGTAGAGCATCGATTATTTTAGGACCAACACCATCTATATTGAAAGCGCTCTTGGAGACAAAATAATACATTTGCTGGCGGCGTAAAAAGTCTGAGTCCAGAGAGACGCAGCGGTAAGCCGCGGTACCTGGCACTCTTTCTATCTCTCCACTTCCACCACAAAGCGCCACCGTCTTAGGAAAGGTGTATGACCGGGTTTTTGCTGGACGAAGCTCTTTCAAGACCGACACCACCTCAGGGATAACATCTCCGGCTTTTCTTAAAATAATCGTATCTCCAACCCTCACGTCCAGGCGCTTGATCTGGTCTTCGTTGTGGAGTGTCGCCCTAGTAACGGTTGAACCGTCGACCACAACGGCTTTGAGGTGCGCTACTGGTGTCACTACGCCCGTCCGTCCGACCTGCAGCTCAATACCCTCGACTACAGTTGTAGTCTCCACCGCGGGAAACTTATAAGCAATCCCAAAACGAGGTGACTTAGCAGTGTAGCCAGCCGTCTCTTGAAGTTTAATTTCGTTTACCTTAATCACTACGCCGTCTACCCCATATGGGAGAGAATCACTTTTCTTATTCCAGGTCTCGTAGTACTTTTCAATATCTTGAAGCGCTGGACAAGTTTTTGAATGGGCGTTGGTTGGCAGGCCAAGCTCGAGCAACAGAGCCAACTCTTCCGCTTGAGTGCGAGGCTCGTTTACTTTGGTCGCTTTAGCGTCAAACAAATCTATGTCATAAGCAAAGTATGACAACTGCCTAGTGCGCGCTACTTCAGGGTCGAGCTGCCTAAGAGAGCCGGCGGCCGCATTTCTAGGATTGGCAAAAGGCGGCAACTTATTTTTTATCTGGGTTTTGTTTAGTTCGGCAAACTCTTTGTATCCCATCCATACTTCTCCGACACAGATCAGGTCTACTGACTGCTTTAGTTGAACTGGAAGTGAACCTATGGTTTTAGCTGTATGAGTGACGTCTTCGCCTACTCTCCCGTCTCCACGGGTCAGGGCGCGCACGAGCTTACCGGACCGATACTCCACCACTAGTTTTAGACCATCGATCTTATGTTCAGCGACGTACTCGATATTTTTGAGAGACAAGCCAGATTTTACCAATACCCGCTTTAGTCTCTCTTCCCACGCCGAGAGCTCGGCAAAATCAAACACATTATCAAAAGACCATTGTCTGGACTGATGTTTCACTTTTTTAAAAGCTTCGGTTGGAGCTGCTCCTACTAATACTGAAGCACTTTTTTTACCTTCAAGTTTTAGTTCAAGATCAACTAGTTCACGGGCCAGAGCGTCATAAGCCTGATCGGATATCTCTGGTGCGTCTTCAGCGTGATATTTTTGCTGATGGTACAAAACCACCTCTCGAAGCTTATTTAAGTATTTGGTATCTGGGGCTTTTTTAGACATCCTACAATTCTAGCAAGACTTCGCGTTCTATGGTACCCGGAGTATTTATTGGGTCACCACAAGCCTTACTGTAGCCTCTGGAAGCAATAAAGGTGCAAACACCTCCAGACGGACAAGCATAGTCCTCTGTTTCTTCAGGATAACCTGGAATGACAGCAACCATATCTGCTAAATCAATTACGGTCTCTTCGTCTATATCGGATACAATCGAAAGAATAGTCATAGCGGAACACCTAATACTTCCAGTAGCCCCCCAGGTAGACTCGAATTCATAGTGATGGGCAGCGCCAGTCCCAACTGTATTTATAGACTCAACAGAAACATTAACGGCATTCGCTCCAAAACACTGAGGGATAATATTTAATCCCGCTTCAATAGTCGTTGAAGCCCTCCCTCTCCAATATCTCGCGCACTCCATACCGGCGTTGGCAGCGTGAAAAGCAATCTCTGAGTCTTTTGAGTTGGTCGACAGACGAAGCTGCTTCAAGGTTAAGTCCAAAATAGACAAGCCAATGGTAATAACCACCGTCACTACAATGAGTGAGATGAGTAAGGCAAAACCCGAATTTTGTTGTGTTTTATAGTGAACCATAGATGTCATACAAATAAGTATCTACTTCAACTTTCTGGTCAGCAATTAGAGAACCTGTCCGCCAAGTGACCTTGGAAACTACTTTTACTCCGCCCGGATTATCGGCTGTAAAAGTAATCACTCGAGCAAAAGGAGTGATGGTATTACTAGCAGTTACATGAGTATAGCGGGAACGATGAGCGGGAGTGGGGCTTAAATACAAACGGCAGTTTGTATTAATACAAAGTACAGGAGTTACTAAGCTGGTTACAGATGAATTATCCCAAGCCAAGCCACAGCCAGTTGTGAAGCAATTATTATTAAAATTTATGAAATCATCCTCCCATGTCGTACTAAAACCTGAGCTACCAAAATTAGTCAACAAGAAATCATCTCTCATCTTCTGTGCTAACTCCAGACCTTCCTGAGCCAAGAAAAAGGCTTGGACTTGTTCGGTGGCAAAGGTTGAGCTCTTGGCTGCCTTGGACGAGATAGTCATCGGACCGACTATCACGATGAGGAGTATGGAAATAGCTACTAGTGTCTCTACCAGAGAAAAGCCTTCTTGGAGTTTTTTGTTTAAATAAATCATATGTCCAAAATTCGTTGGGTAACCGTGGTTTCCAAATGATAAGTCTTAGCTTCAGGCTCATCTTTTTCTTTGGCCTCAATGTAAATAGTGACAGTCGGCTGCTGTGAGTCCCCGACGGTAGTACCACTCACAAAAAATTGCATATCAGTAATAACTAAACCTGAAGATGTGATCGCTTGAGCCGTTTCATTTCCTAGTCGTCTGAAAATAGCTTTTTGATTAAAGTCATAGAAGTAGGAAATCCTATCGGAAGCGACAGTGGTGTCTTTAGTTAAACTCTCACCGCCTTCAAAAAAGGAAACTCCTCGATACTGATAAGTACTTTGAACAATGCAATTTTTTGTAGCGGTATCTATTGATTCTTGATCTCCAGTAAACACTCTCATGTCTTCACCCGAGCCAGAATTCGCGCAATAGTACTTGTCTCCGGTCCGAATCTCGCGCGTCATAGTGTCGAGGGCAAAAGAGAGGTTAGTGATGACGTTTTGCTCAGCTTGGAGTTGCTGATTGGTCGAGATCAAGACCAACATTGCTCCGATGGCAGTCGTCACTACGATAGAAAAAACTGCCAAAGATACAATCATCTCTATTAAAGTAAAGCCTTGAATATTTTTTGATTGGAACATACGCATAGTATGCTATTGTAGCTCTCTACCACCTCCAGGCGGGGGAAAACCTATAGGATCAGGTTCAGGATCGATTATTATTTCACCTCCTCCTTCATCAGGGGGTTTAGTACCGCCACCTCCTTCATCAGGGGGTTTAGCACCGCCACCTCCTTCACTAGGAGGTTTAGGGTCACCTGGATCAGGTTCAGGTAGAGGATTAGGGTCAGTGATAACTGGAGGATTTTGACTAAGGCTTTTTAGTGGCTGTACAATAATCTGCCCAGTTTTGGAGACCTCCATGGTTCGTGCTGCGCCATCGGAACCTTGAGGGGCATTTTTCATGCTGAGATCAATTTCCACAGCTGCTGTATTATTTTGTTCAGATGAACCCTTGAAAAATCTAGCGTCAAAATTTGGCCGTTTGAAGACAATAGAAACATTAGCAACTTGTTCTTTGCTTTCGTTATTGCCGTCCCCTACTAGTCTTATACCGGATATTTCAAAACGTGGATCAATGTTTCCTCTTAAGCCAATTTCTTCGCCTTGATCATAGCTGGAATTATAAACACCCCTTCCATCTGGTTTATCTAAATAAATATAATAAAAATCCGGGTTGTCTTTGTCAAAATACAGACCCATTTCATTACGGAAATTATTGCCTCCATCTCCAGTTTGTCCAACCGCACTCACCGCTAAAAGCTGCACTTCGCGCATATTGAGTGCTATGTCGTAGGCTTGAGAACGGAGTAGGACCGCGTTGTTGTAGCTATCGTGCTTGGCCAAAATGATACTGGTTACCAAAACCACAATACTGATACTGACCATCAGTTCTACTAGACCAAAACCTTGAATATTATTTTTGAAATTATTTTTATTAGACATATGTTAGTAGTGAAACGACATCTATGTGCCAGAAAAGGACGGCCAAGTATCCTAGAATCAGAAACGGAGCAAACGGGACTGCGCTTTTCATTGTAAGTCCTCCAGCCATGAAACGTAAGTGTGGTTGTCCACTTTGTTTTAGCTTTTGATAAGCCAGCAATATTAGACTAAGAATAGCGCCGATCCAAAACGACAGTACTATCATAGAAAACACAGCGCCAAAGCCTACACTAATACCTAAAGGAATGACTAATTTCACGTCACCAAAGCCGATCCACGTCCCACGTGAAATGCGCCAGAGGAAAGCTAAGAAGAGTGAGCCAAACATGGCGGCCAAAAGATTGTAGGCAAACACCACCACACTAGCGCCCAAGATGAGTTCGTACAACTGACTCGACAAGACAATGACCAACAGCGCGCCAACCAGTTCGTCGGGAATGACCATGTGATAAAAATCATAGACAGCTATCACTACCAAAAGGGACAAGATAATCACTAAGTGAAACCAAGCGACAGTGTCGGTCACGGTAAAAGTAGCCAGGACAAACAAAAGTCCAGTCAAAAGCTCAACCCAAAAATACCGAGACGGAATATACGACTGGCACTTGAAGCAACGCCCTCTAAGACAAACGTAGGACACGAGTGGCACCAGCTCGTAAAAACGAAGACCGTGACCACAAGAGAGACAGTGTGAGTGGCCGGCTAGTGACTTGCCAGTATGAAAGCGGTAGATGTAGACATTGAGAAAACTACCAATGATCACACCCAAAGTGAAGGACATAATAGTAATAAAACTAACTGGGAGTGTGTCAAAAATATATTCCATTGTGATAATTATAGCACTGCCACTTGATCATTGACCTACTAGAAAGCCCCAGACACTAGCACTCTCTCCCTAGCCGTCCTCACCTACAGCATTCTTCTACGAGTGCTGTCACAAATTATGAGGTGGGTTTTAAAATGAGATAAGATGAAACAAAACAAAAAGCGCCCAAGGCGCTTATTGTTTTGTTTAAAAGGCTGCGAAATATTACAGACAAACTGTGGCGGTAGCTCCTTTAGTACCAACAGTAGTCGTTGCTTTACCAGTGCTATCAACACAGAAAAAACCGCCAATATTAAGATTAGCTTCAGTTGCCCACGCCTGTGCTGTACTATCACAATTTTGTACCGCCCCACTAGGACCGTTACTTACTGCGGCATTAAGCAGCTGTAATCCTTGGGTACTCCCACAGATACCAGCTGGACTTACCCCGTAGGTATTTCCATTTGAGTTATAGAAGATTTCTGCTTGTGAACGCAAGTTGGTCATACTTTGCTTGATAGAAGCGTCAGAACCACCTCGTCGTGCGTCATTTAGCGAAGCCAACACTACTGCTGCCAAGATACCGATAATAGCGATCACCACCAAAAGTTCGATGAGGGTGAAACCGCGAGTGAACATTGTTTTTTTCATAATAATTAGTGAATTTGATTAATATCTTCTTTATTTATTCAGATATCAGCTGTGTACCTGAATCGATAAAGAAATTATCTACGTTGTAAGTAGATGATTACATTATACGTTTTTCTGCTTGCATATTTTAAGGCGATGTGGACAACTGTCCAAGTATGTTGAACAAATTATCAATCCTTTTCATCACTATAGAGACGGACGGACTATTTTAGGTAGGGACAAAAACCTACAAAGCACTACTGAGATTGTAGATCGGCATGAGCACTGAAGCCAAGAGCACACCCACACCAAGACCAAGAAGTACGATCATGATTGGCTCGATCAGACCGATCAAAGTATCGACAGCATTGTCTACTTCACGACGGTAAAAGCTAGCTAGGGTATTTAAAATCTCAGATAGACTACCAGTCTCCTCTCCTACCTTGATCATCTGGGTCAAAACCCCAGGGATCTCAGGATACTCGGCAAAAGCATCCCCTAAAGAGCGTCCACCTTTTACCTCAGACAAGGCAATTTCAATAATTTCTTTGTAGACCATATTGTCAACCACATCGGCAGTCACTTCGAGAGCCTGGACCATTGAGACTCCACTACTAAGCATAGTCGAAAGGTTGTCGCAGATTCGAGTCAGTAAGAGCTTGCGTTTGAGATCACCAAGGTAAGGAATCGAAATCATAAACTCATCGTAGGTTCTTTGACCAACTTCTGTTTGCTTAAACTTCCAAAAACCAATAAAGGCAGCTGCTAGACCAATAAAGATAAAGCCAATGTAATTGACCAAGAAATCTGAAAGACCGATCACGATCTTGGTATAGATCGGTAGCTCTTGCCCTGAACCAGTAAGAATATCGGCAATCTTTGGAATCACCAAGGTAAGCATGAGCGCCATTACGGCAATAAAAACTGCCACTACGAAAGCTGGATAAACCAGAGCGTTTCTAGCCTTACTGACAATTTCGTACGATCGGTCTAGATAGTCGGCCAAATATTCAAAAGATTTTTCCAGCGACCCAGATTCTTCTCCTGACCGCACCAGGCTAACGTAAAAAGATGAAAAAACTTCAGGATGAAAAGACAGGGCACGAGAAATAGAACTACCTCCTTGGAGGTCCTCAACTACCTTGTTTAGAATACTTTGTAATTGTGGACTAGTAACTTCGGCTGAAAGTAATCTAAAAATACGCAGTGGCGATACGTGAGCTTGAAACAACGTCGAAATCTGACGAGATAAAATCACCACATCTTTGTTGGAGACTGAGTTCATGAATGAAAACTCAAAGTGAAGTAGCGCGCGCCAGCCTTTACTCTCGTCTGCTGGGTCAATAGAGACTACAGTGTAGCCTCTTTTTTGAACTGCAGAAATAGCCGCGTCAATGGTGACTGCTTCCACAGTCCCTTCGCGTTGAACATTTGTATTATCAATCGCAACGTAGTTAAAGAGCATATAAAACTAAATTAATCTTTCTAGCGCTTTGGGGTTGGTCGAATAAGTAAAAGCATTTTCTACCGTGATCTCCCCCTCTTGGACCAAGCGAGCCAATGAACGATTCATATCGATCATCCCTTGGTCTAGGCCAATCTCAATAATAGACGGAATCTCGTGGATGCGATTTTCACGAATAAGGTTTGAGACAGCCGTGTTGTTGATCAAAAGTTCAAAAACCGGCACCAACCCGCCACTGATTCTTGGGATCAAACGTTGTGAGAATATGGCAATAAGCGAACTAGAAATTTGGACGCGAATTTGGTCTTGCTGATCGCCGGGGAACGAGTCGATGATACGGTTGATAGTCTGCGCAGCGTTGTTGGTGTGCAAAGTCGAGTATACCAAGTGACCTGTCTCTGCCGCTGTCACGGCAGTAGCGATCGTCTCATGGCTTCGCATCTCTCCGACCAAGATCACGTCTACGTCCTGTCTAAAGACAGAGTGCAGGGCTGTCTCGAAACTCTCGGTGTCGAGACCAACTTCACGTTGATCGATCAAAGATTTTTCTTCCTTGTAGACATACTCAATCGGATCTTCAATAGTCACGATGTGCTCTGACCTGGTACGATTGATGTGATTGACCATGGCGGCTAAGGTCGTAGATTTACCTTGGCCTACCGGACCGACGCAAAGAAAGAAGCCTTGGGGTCTTTGAGTAAAGCTTTCAAGAATTGGTGGCAGATTTAGCTCTTCAAAGGTACGAATGACGTTTGGGATCAGACGAAGCGCGATAGACAGTTTACCTCTCTGGAAGAAAGCATTACCTCGAAAACGAATCTCTTCGGAGTTTTCAAAAGAAAAGTCGACTTCTTGGTGCGCTTCCATTTTTGTGAGTTGATCAGGACGCATCATGACTTTAGCAAATCCAGCAACGTCGGCGCTGGTCAGGATGGGTTTTTTGACCAGAGGAATCAAAGTACCAGCACTACGGACCAAAGGATGAGCCCCCACAGAAAAGTGCAGGTCTGAAGATTTTTCAGAAATTAAAAGTTCAATTAGTACTTGGAGTTCTTTTTTGTAGTCTACTGACATAATTAATCCACTTTATGTTTCTTCATTATTTCGTCCACTTTCTTTACCACTTCACTAGGAATGGACTCTGCCTTGATAATGTAGCCAATTGCGCCGGCGTCGGTAGCTTCTCTAATATCTTCTTCTTGTCCTTGGTTTGAGAGAAAGATGCAGTTTTTTGTTTGGTCAGGGTATTTTTCCTTGATCATCTTGATAAGCTCGACACCAGAGGCACCCGGCATAATCATGTCTAGTAAAACCAGGTCAAAAGATATGCCCTGCTCCAAAATAGCCATAGTCGCTATCCCGCCATCGGCCACAGACACATCGTGACCGTGTTCAATAAACTTAATGGTATACATGTCGCGTAAAAACGCGTCGTCATCAACTATTAGTATCTTCATTAAGATCTATTATAGCTGGTATCTTGGTTTCTGCGACCGGGTTATCGACAGGTGGCGGAATATCGTCCATATCTAGGTCCATTCCAACCTTGGTTCCAAAGACATTCATCTCTTCATATGGAATTACATGATTCAGCGCTTTGATTATGGCATCTTCTTTCATGGTCATAAAACCATTCTTTCTGGCCGCCAAGAACATTTGCTCTTCCGAGGAATTGTGTAAGATAAGTTCTTGAATTTCTTCATTGATCTCCAGGGCTTCCATGACGGCTACTCGCCCCTTCATACCAGTGGTACAACCAGGCGCCGGCTCGGGATGAAGCATGGTGCGGTTTTCAGGAATGCGTTTTTTATATTTTTCTGGCAAAGTCTTAAAACTTTGCTCCATCATCATACGAGTACTTTCAGCGATTGGTTCTTCCCTGCCTGCGTTGTCACACAGTCTTCTAGCCAATCGTTGAGCAATAGCGAGCTTTAAAGTCGGCGCAATCAGGTATGGGTCAACTCCCATGTCGATCAGACGGGGAATCACACCAATAGAGTTGTTGGTGTGAATGGTAGAAAGTACCAAGTGACCAGTCAGGGCGGCCTGGATGGCTAGCTGAGCGGTTTCCTTATCGCGGATCTCTCCTACCATAATAATGTCCGGGTCCTGACGCAGAGCCGCTCTTAGTCCATTGGCGAAAGTATAGCCAATCTCCGGGCGAACCTGCGACTGACTGACCCCGCTAATGTTGTATTCAATCGGGTCTTCGAGCGAGAGTACATTTTTTTTCAGACGATCAACCTCAGACAACATCGCATACAAAGTCGTGGACTTTCCTGAACCAGTTGGTCCAGAGATAAGAATAATCCCGTACGGTTCTTTGACCACTCGACGAATAGTCTCGATCAGGTGACCAGAAACACCCACGTCCTCGAGGGTGCGCACACCGCGTTCATTGTCCAAAATACGCATTACCACCTTCTCACCGTGGTTGGTAGGTAAAAGCGACACACGGAAGTCGATGCGACGACCGTCAAAAGTAGCTGAAAAACGGCCGTCTTGAGGCTTGCGTCTTTCGTCTAGTCTCATAGAGGATAAGATCTTAACCCGGGCCACTACAGCCATATGAACGTCGGGTGGCAGCTCTAGTGAGGTATTTAAATCACCATCGACCCGAAAACGAACTGTAACTTTTTTATCGTTGGGTTCTATGTGAATATCTGAAGCCCCACCATCAACCGCGTAGCGCAAAATAGTCGCCACAATCTTTGTCACCGGTGCATCTTCTTCGATATGCTCCATCTGTTTTTTAGCAGACTCTGGCAAAGCTTCCTCGACTCCGGCCGCGATCTCGGCGTTGAGCTCAGTTTCCAAGCTAGCCAAGGCGTCGGTTACTTCTCCCTTTAGGTTTTCGTAAAATTCATGAGTTTTTTTAATGTCTTCCTCAAGTAAAAAAACAATCTTATAGGCCAAGTCGTGTTTGGAACTAACGAAGTTTAGTACTTCGCGCAGCTGGAGGTTTTCTGGGTCACTCACTCCCACCACCAAAACCTCGTCTTCTATATATAAAGGAATAAGTTTGTAGTGGATAGCCGATTCTTCAGGTACATAGGAAAGAATCTCTTCTTTTATATTAAAATTATCAGGGATCGTAAATGGCGGCACTTGGTAGTAATCAGCGTAGGCTTGCCTAACGTGATCTTTATCAACTCCGGCCTTTATCAAGGCGCTTTCTAGTGACTGACTATTTTCAGCCACTAATTTTTCCGCCTCTTTTGCCTGAGAGTCAGTGATCTGTGCTCTTTCCAGTAATGTCTCCAGTGGATTCATACGGAAAATTAAAAATTATTATTTACTCTTTGACTATCAGTGTCACTGAAGGGATTGGTTCGACCAACATTTTGATCATTTACCAATAATTCAAAACTACGGTATGACCTAAAGAGAGGATTACTGAAAACTTGTGTCTCTAATTTTACATTCTCTAGGAGCACGCGTCGCTCTATAAATATCTGAGTACTGATAAGCATATCCTGAGTTGAGGAGACACTACTGTCTGACGATAAACTGGCATTCTTGTTTTGTGAATACAAGTAATACCCGATAAAGGCCAAAGTGAGAGTGACCAAAATTGCAGTTATGTTTTTTATAGTTGGACTCATATTGTATTGGTATAAGAGTAAGTAACTACGTTCATATCAGCCTTCATTAAGGAATCTTCACCGACACTGATAGACAACTTACTTACTTCTAGCGGATAATTATTTTGTTCTAATTTGGACAAAAATAATTTGATATCCTCGTAAGTTCCCGAGACTGACATAGAAAAATTATGCCGGATAAAATTATTATCTTTATCGGTTGGTCTGGGAGTGGTTTTGTCGTAGCGAATTGACTCTAAGTAAACATTAGCTTCTTCAGTCATAGTCAAGATATCTCGCGAGACAGACATTTGATCCACTTCTTCAGGTAAGTAGGTCATGAGAGCTTGGTTTGATTCTGGTGGAATACTCTCCATTCTGCTGTTTAGGTCTACTAGACGCTCATTTACTCCATCAACTTTCTCTTTTTCGGCCTGGTACTGCATTATAGAGTCTTGGATCACTCCTATATTGGTGAAGGTTGGATGAACGTAAAAATACAAGATACCTACTGCTAGGACCGCCATGACGATTTGGGTAAAGAAAGAATTGAAAATCATAGAATTTCTTGATTAACGTCTTCTGGTTCGCTTGATAGAACTTCGTCGATCATGTTTCCTGACGCGTCAGCCGAGGCTGGGGCAATTTCCACAGCTGGTAATGTCTCGATTGTTCCCGCTGCTGTATGGGGGACCTTATCTAGTGAGATAGAGATAGTGGCTTTAAAACCAATCTCTAGCTCTTCAGTGCCGGCACCCTCAATCTCTGAAAATAAAGGCCCGGCTGGTGGAGTCGTAGTTAAAGCTAGATCGCTAATTTCTTTCACTGCTAGAAAATCATCATTTTCCAGGACTCTTCTTTGGAATAAAGCGGCATCAAATGAGTCAGTCACAATACTGGCCGTAATTGCAAAGTCAGTGTCATTGTTTCGCTCTAGATTAAATTGATTTATTTTGACTGAGCCAACGGTTGAGTTTTCAATAGCATTTAAAAGTTTGACTATAGAAGCAGTGTGTTCAAGACGAAAGTTTACCTGAGCTAGTCTAGCGTCAAAGGTCAGGACTTTATCCATTTTGGCTTCATCAAACTTAGAGATAGAGTTATTCAGAGAAAACACCTCCCTATCCAAGGTAGATTTAAGTTTTTGTTCATAAGCATAAACAGAAACAGTTCCCACCAAAGCGGCAAAGAAAAGAGTGCGCACTATGAAAGTACCAATATAAACTTTTCTTCTTCCAGCTCTCTTTTCATTTTGAGCTGGATTTCTTTTTGGAATGAACGATGTACTTGATGAGTCCGGCATACAAAATAATTATACTTGCTTTCTAGCTACAACACGACTGTGGGCTGTTAAGAAGTTTATTCAAAAACTCTCAGAGCTGAGCCTAAAGCTACATGAAAAGATGGAGCTAGGTCGGAAATCATATCCTCCATAAATGCTGGGTAGGCCACTTTGTTGAAAGGGTTAACATATTCAACCTCGGTCATTAAAGTTTCAGCCACTAATGTTTTGGTAGTCGGAAAGAGTGAGCCACCTCCAGCTAGGTAAACTTTGCTGATTTTTGTATCCAAATTCTCTTCGTATTCTTTAATCACTTGTCTAAATTCATGGAGCGCTCGTTCATAGCAGCTATGGTTGGCTTTTTTAACATCATGAAAATGTGGATCTTGGTTGGAAATATTTCGCTTGAGTAACTCAGCTTGTTCAAAAGTCATGTCTAGAGTTGCCGCAATTCTTTTAGTCGCGATCGCGCCACCAGAACGCACCCGGTGCATTCTTTGGAGTAAGCCTTTTCTAGATATATATAGTTTTGTCGACACGGCGCCAATATCTATTACGGCCACGTCATTTTCATCATCGTCATAGACTCCACGTAAGGCACTAAAGCATTCAATCTCTGTTGGCGGTTCACCCAGGTTGGCAAACTGCATCAAGACTCTAAAGCGATTTAAGGCTTCGTTTTGGATCGCCGCTACTAGTATATGTCTCTCCTCTTCGTCTTTGCTTTGATCTGACTCTATCTCGGCCCAGTCTAAAGCCACCTCGACTATAGGTACTGGTATATACTTTCTAGCCTCAACTCTTACTCTAGAGGAAAGATCATCCGTCGCTTTAGCTTTGAAATTAATCGTTGTCACAAAACTAGAAGACAGAGGCATAGCTAGAACTGCCCCTTTAGCTTTCACCGCCGCCTCGCGAATAATATCTACCAGTGCTTGCTGTTCTTTCTTTTGCTCAAGCTCTACAGACTGACCGATTTCTTTATCAGCATAGGGGCCAAGTTGGAGTTCACCATAAGTAGTCAGAGTGAGGACATTTTTTCTTTCCTGTATTTCTACTACTTTGATAGACGAGGATCCCATATCAATACCCACCACTCGCTTGGAGTCGCTAGTAGTTTCAGTCGGACCAAAAAATAAATTGGCAAATGATGACATATCAAAATATATAAATATTCTATCATGCCGATAGCTTATACTAAGACTAATGCTGAATATCTTTCGTAAAATCTTAGATGGGATTTTTCCACCGCCAGAGTGCGTGCAGAGGATCCAAGATCTGACTTCGGACAAATTCCGGGAATACTATAACCTGCAAAAGATTGACCAGGTCATTTCTTTGTCCAGCTTTCAACACGAGGAGATCAGGGCCGCTATCACCGCGAACAAGTTTCATCATCACAAACAAGCGGCCAGGCTTTTGGCTTCTCTAATAGCCAAGTGGGCTGAGGATTTCAACTTAGAAAAAACTATTTTTGTGGCCATTCCCCTTTCAGTCAAAAGACAGAAAGATCGTGGCTACAATCAAGTGACCGAAATATTGAAAGAAATACCTGGGGATAATTTAAAAATAGTAGAATTACTAAAACGAACTAAGCATACCGTCCCGCAAACCTCCCTCCCCCGAGCTGAGAGGTTAAAAAATGTGCTTGAGGCATTTACTTTTGCCGAACAGAGCTTACCTCCGGAAATAGATACCGTTGTTCTGGTAGACGACGTCACTACTACAGGAGCCACCTTAGAATCAGCTGGGAAAACTCTGAAACGCGGCTTGGGTCAACACTTCAAAGTCATTAACCTAGCGATCGCTCACTAAATATCCTGATATTTTCTAGATGGTAAAAATATGCTATCTTAACTCCACCCTCATACATGTGTATGAGTCTAAGATCGCTAGCTTACCTAATTTCAAAACAAGAGTTAAAATTGAATATATACGGAGAAGTGTCAGAGTGGTCTATCGTGCTTCCTTGCTAAGGAAGTGGGGTTTACGCCCCCGGAGGTTCGAATCCTCTCTTCTCCGCAAACACCAAAACCCAAACAAAGCTTAGGCTTTGTTTGGGTTTTGTCGTATTTGTGCGAGAAGAGAGGATTCGCACCACAAGAGTATTTCCATTTTTCTAATTCGCTTTGCTCATAAGTAAAATTGGTCAAAAGCTTTTGAGTCAGATTATGAGCCTGCGAAGTAATCTGTCCAAAAGGTGTACTGCTCCTGTAAGGAGAGAAGCTCATTTTTCTCGCCACTATAATATCTCACAAGACACTATATTTTGTGTTAGCATATATACATTAGCAACTGTAATTTGAATAACATGATTTTAAAAATATCTGTTTTATTAGCCTCTATTCTCCAAGTAGTAGCAGCTGCATATCTTAGCATCGGCACATTTGAAGATTCAGACCGTGCGCTGCAAGTCTTTATCCAACCAGCGGGTTGGGCATTTAGTATTTGGGGCTTAATCTATACCCTTTCATTTGTTTATGCGGTGTACCAACTTATTCCTAAATACGAGAATCCAATACTGCAGTCGACACGCATTCCAGCTTTAATCGGATTCCTGTCCTCGATAGCCTGGCTGTATTTTGCTGGTATGAGTAGTGGGCTAGTATGGCTAACAGCGCCAATTCTATTTTTAATGGCAATAGCTTTTGTCTATGTCGTGAATACACCCGACACTACTGATTCAAAGCAGACGCTGTTTTCGAAAAACATTCTGCTTCCTTATGCGGCCTGGACAGGAATTGCCAGTTGGATAAACGTACAAGCTTTATTAAATGACCAAGCTGTAATAACTGACAACACAATTAATTTCATATCCAACGGCGTACTGTTTGCTTGTATCGTCATGTTCACTATCTTTTACTACAAAAAAACTAAGTATAGTGCCTGGTATGGCGGTGTCCTAGTTTGGGCTAGTGCAGGAGTAGTATATGCCAACCTCAATGGAGGATTGATGGTGTTTGCTATTCTTGGTGGACTTTTTGGACTAACAGCACTTGGACTATACCTAAAAAATAGATAGTTGTAACTAAAAATGATTTAAAGTCAGCCTCTAAGTGGATTGATTTTTGCTTAAAGTCTGGACCATACTCTAAAAATGCCCAAGTACGAGAAACCATATTTTATGCTAGTCTTTATTCATGAGTACTTCAGACGAATATATTGATTACGTTTTAGACCAACTAGCAGCCGTGGGTGTCATCCAAACCTCAAAAATGTTTGGTGGAGTTTTGTTGAAAGTGAATAATAAACAGCTAGGTGTCATTATTCGGGATACTCTATACTTTAGGGTTAAGGAGCCGGAACTTCAAGAAAAGTTTGAGGCTATGGATTCAGAACAGTTTGAATATACGAAAAAAGATAGTCCTGAACCGGTAGTAATCAAAAATTGGTGGTCAGTACCTCCAGAATCACTAGAGGACAGAGAAGAACTAGTAGGCTTAGCTTATGAAGTTCTGTTACAGGGTAAATAAGAACATAAGTAAAGTTTAAATATAAAAAAAGCGGGAACTGTGTTCCCGCCACAAGTGCCGCCCCGAATTCATTTTTAAAAACTATTCGCATTTAACCGAACGGGCCAAGCCAAGTGCCACGGCCGCATCTCCATAGAAGCTTTGATAGATGTTCCACTTTAATGGACGATCAGCTACCTGGATCACGCCGTTTGGACTCAGTATAATAGCGAGCCAAAGCATGAATGGTTTCCTCCGGCCAAAATAGTGCCAAGCCACGTATCCATACTCGTGAATACGAACCTCAACTCTACCAAATAATCGACGTCGCCGTGATATGACGGCCCCTGCGAAATTTTCTGGATGGCACTTCGGGCAGCTTTCAGGTGAAGCTAGCAACAGACCAGGATCAAATAAACTTGAAATGACCTGCCTGATAGCGCGGCCACAGTCCGGATTACTACAATAAACGGTCCTCATTAAATACCTCTTGTCTTAAGTTAATGGAAAAAATCGTGTCTTAAAAAGATCTTAAGCGATCCGCATCTTAAACTATTATTTGACGATAAGCAAATTTAGCTGTGGAAAAGTCCTTGAAAAGCCTATTTCGTTTTGAATTTGAAGATTTACACTATTTAGAGACAAACATACTCACTCTGCAATAAATCGAAAACTTTTGAGAATAACTTCTCTTTCCTGCTCTGTGGGAAAAGTCCAACCAAACCGTTCTGCTTGTGCTTCTCCACTAAAAAAAATTGTGGTTATGTATTTCTTCAATGGATCAATTACATGATACCCTGCGATTACTGAACCCCCATCTCCGTAACCAAATGGACAAACCCGGTATCTACCGATCTCTTTTGGCACAGACATTCTCCAATCAACATACTCAGAGTACTCACAACTATCATTAACAGCATCATATTTTCCATTCCACATATTACTTGTTGTTCCTACTGATCCAAATGGGTAGACTGTGACTGAAAAATAATAATCGTTATACACCTCTGATGGAATCTGACGAACCCTAAATTTACTTTGATTAAGTATAACTAGGCTATTTTGGTGATCAGGGTTCGATTGCGACTGCTCTAAAAGGAATCCGGGGATCTCTATGGACGCAATACTTCCTAACCGCAGGGTATTATTCGGCACCGGGACTATTGTTGTTTTCTGCTCTGCAGATATAGCTGCGGGCTTTAGAGATGCAAAAATATTATCAACTTCTTTCAGCTTCTTCTCATCTCTTAGCTCTGAAAATAAAAGATAATTACCGAACGTCTTCTTGTAATGCTCACCGTAGGTAGGTATATCTGCCTGAAAGTAAAAAACACCACCTTTCCACCTTAGGCGTTCTTGAGATAGTCGACGAGTCTCACGAGTCAAATAAGAACTGTCAGATAACTTCAAGAATACATCACCAGATGAGCTCATATACTCATTTGAAGCCATGTCTAGGATGTCAAAAAGTGTCTTTCCGTTACGGGTAGCCTGTAATATCGAAACGGTACTAGTTCCATCTTGATAGGTTTGTTCTGATATTTGGACATCAAGCGGATAATTAAAGCTAAGACCCCATCGTTCATTTTGAAAATTATTCCAACCAGCGACATGACTATGCACAACTACCTCAGAAGCCATGTCGCGAGCATAGGTTCCATCTCCCTGCTTATTTAGTATATATGTATATTCGTCTGTCGAATCCGTACATCGTACCACTATCTTTTCCCCTGAAATATCACCAAGCTTACAAGGAGACGCAGTTGGCAAATCATCCGTGTCGTATATATCAAATTGAAAAATTTGTTCTTTATGAAAGGAAACACCCTGCTTCCAAATAGGAACTGGTCCAGAAGGTGGCTGAAGTACAGAACTCATTACGTAGCGCCATAACATAAGAGCAGTAGAAGTTGCACTTCTCACCCCAATGTTAGGGTAATGAACAAAACCTAATATCTCTTCATTGCCATCTCTTTCGATATCAAGAATATATAGACTCTGTATAGTAGGACAACCATACACAACTTCTTTAGGATTAGCTGGAAGCAAGGTTTGCTTCATCCGCGTATATGATTCTATATCAACATACTTACTCATATCCATATCCGTCTCAAGACATCGCTCTTCTGTACTAAGTGGCTTGTATGGATACCTTGCCGACACAGAAGCAATGGTACCAATAGCTTGCGTACCATTAGTTACCCCTTCTTCTGATCCAATAATCTTTTCTTGTCCGTTATTCTCATTCACAGCCTGCGCACCACGAATAATTGACAGATAATAAACCAGGCCCACAACAGCAATAAAAAGTACTGCTGTGATACCTGTGACTAGAGCGTATTTATGAAAGCTTCTGCCACCCTCTTTCATATCTAAATTATTAGTTTCATTCATACTCTGACTTTATCAGGTAATGAAATAAATGTCATTGCTATGCCGAATTTTATTTCGTTTTGAATTCAAAGACTCCAGTCCAGTTTTCTGGTGGATTCTCGAGTAATGCTACTGACCGGTCGAGGAAGACCTGGCTCGGGCCGTCTTTTGAATCTTGGGCTAAGGCAGATGTGAAGGCGTCAATAGCTACCTTGAAATCTCCAGCACAATAAGCGGCTCGTCCGGCAGCAAAGTGTTCTAAAACCAGTTTTTTAGTTTCAGTTATCTCCGAAGTGAGGAGCTCGTAGATGCGCCTTGGTTCTATCTTCCCTTTTACCATCACATCGTCGAGCTCGCGAGTTACTAGATGAGGTAAATCTTTGATCGCTTGGTGGGTATTTTCCCCGATGAGACAGTAGACGCCATACTGCTTAGTCAGTCCTTCGATTCTAGCAGAAAAGTTTACCTCATCACCAATGATGGAATAATTAAACCTCCGTCTAGAGCCCATGTTCCCGACCACGACGTCACCAGTACTAATACCGATACCAATTTTAAACTCTGGCTTACCAGCTTTAACCCAACGTTCATTTAGTTCTTCTAAAGCGCGCATCATGGCTATGGCACTTTCACAGGCATGGACTTCGTGGGTCGTATCACTAAGTGGAGCTCCCCAAAAAGCCATCACGGCGTCACCAATGTATTTATCTACTAGACCTTGCCTCTCCATCACCGCTTCAGACATCTCTTCTAGATATTCATTGAGCTGATCCATCAAAGCTGAAGGAGTGAGTTGCTCGGAAATAGTAGTGAAGCCGCGAATGTCAGAAAATAAAATAGTTAGTTTTCTCTCTTCTCCGCCTAAGACTAGTTTTTCAGGATGGTCAGCGATCTCAGCCACTACGGACGGAGCCACGTATTGTTCAAAACCACGTCTAATAAACCTTTTTTCATTGAGTTCAAAAATGTATTGTAGTAAAAGTAAGGCTCCGGTAAGTAGCACGAAAAGAATTATTTGATACAGGTGCGGCACAATATAGCCCAAAGAAAACATAAGCTGTGCTCCCAGCACAATAGCCACTAGCGACAAAATAAGCGCCCCGTAGATTTTAACCAAGACCTGAACAAAGCGGGTAATCAAAAATAAAATGATAGCAATCAAGGTAAGGTTGATCAGACCCGTTACTTTTGAAATAGACTCCACCTCAATCCCAGCGCGCATAGTGGCGATAGTATTGGCGTGGATCTCTACCCCGGACATAGCGCCAAAAGGCGTTTGGAAGATATCCCCAAGACCAGCCGCACTGGCTCCAACCAATAATGTCTTGTCCGCAAAAATACTCAGAGGGATTTTTCCGTTCAATACGTCTATATACGAAATGGTAGTGAAGGTTTTAGCTGGACCGTAGTACGAAATGAAAAACGAGTCATTGTAGATAGTTTTTTTATCTAGGAAACTTAACTGCTGGTCAAAGCTAAGTTTCTCTTTTCGGTTTAGCTCTACTCGACGAACGATCCCGTCGCGATCTGTCTTGGTGTTTACAAAGCCAAGATCTGAAACCGATGACAAAACTTCTATCGGATCACGCACCATCCCACTTTGTTCGTCTATAACTTGAGGCAGGACAACTAGCCCATCAAAGTTAACAATAGAAACAGCAAAAGCAGCGTCCATTTCAGCATCACCAGATGGCTCAGAGAAAATAACGTCAAAACCAACCACTTTGGCGGACACAATCTTATTCAGCAGTTCAGCGTGTATGTCTCGACTCCAAGGCCATTGACCAATTTCAGCCAAACTACTTTCATCAATATCAATGATAATAATGTCGCTTGGCGCTGACTTTGGCGTCAGGAAGCGATCGGTCAGTTGTGATTGCAAGCTATCAAACCAACCAAAACAGTAGGCACTGCCGACAAGAAGCAAGACTGCAGCCGCCGTGAGGGCGAGCCATTTACTGCGCTGTCGGTGACTGGTCATACTTATGGAGTGTAAGTAACAGAGTCAGTACTACTGACTATTTCAATAGTACGAACATTACTCAAACTAAAGTTGAAGACATGGATTTCAGTATCTCCGATATTTTGAAACGGATTTTCTTGACCGTTTACTAAAACAGTTTCCACTTGAGTAAAGCCTGTTCCTGTCAAAATTACGTATTCTTCTGGAGATTGAGTACTACCAATCTTTGCAGACTTAATAGACAAAGATATTTGAGTAGTAGCTGTAACTGCTGGCTCAGCCGGCGCATCAGCCCCTATCTCTCCTGCCGCTTCAATTCCACCACCATCTTCTTCTGCTGCTGCTGGGATAGTGGAATCCTCATTAGTAACGGTCTCATCGTTTCCAATAGAAGTATCTGGGTTATTTGTTGGAGTAGTAGGAATAACTGGTTTAATGTTTGTTTCTCTCTCTATGCTTGTTGCAGACTCCTCTTCGTTGTCATTACTCTCAGGATTATTTTCAAAGTACCATTCACCCTTATCATCTTCACCAATATCTCGTACCACTAATTTTCCATCTTTATAAATAACCATTTTGCCAGCTGGTACTTTAATAGTCGTCTCTGGGTCAGCCAGTCCAGTCTCTGGATCAATAACACTAGCCCAGACAGTTCCTTCAGTAACGATTATCTGTGATTCTGGCTCAGTGTAGACTCCAAAAGAAGTTCCACGAACGGCAGCTACTATAGTAGGAGTATGGACTTCATAAACCTCGTCCTGTTCTAGGGCTCGAGTTATCTTGGTCCAAGTCTTCCCTGCAGCCATTTTGATCACAGTTGATTTCTCGTCTTTATTTAAATCGAGGGTCAATTCAGAATTACTATCGACAGAAGTCACGATCTCACTTCCTTGAGTCAAAAGGGCCCGACCGGCGGCTGAAGTGGTAATTTTGTTTCCACTAGCAACTTCAATCTCCTCGTCAATTACACTCGATTCTGAATCAGCAGACAAAGACAGTGAAACGTCTTTAGCTAGAGGCTTAAGTAACGTAGCCGCTTCTAATCCAGTCATCGAAGACTCTTTATCATTAGGCTCAATAAAAATTAGTCCTAAAATGAGTAAAATAATAACGACAGCTCCAGCAATAACAACTTTTTTCATAGATTTAAGTTAAAAATAATTTCGGTAAGAACTCCTCATTTCATAGGTTCGATTATAGCACTTTTGGGCTTTTATGGTCTAGTTAAAATCTTATGACATCTTAAACTTGGAATCTATGGTTTTTAGGCCTATAATAGCGACTGAAGAAATTAGTGGATTGGCTATTAAATATAAAAAGTTTTATATTTAATCCGAACGCCTAGTAAGACGAAAAATTGATTCCGTAGCAAGATTTTAGGTAGAGCCACAAAGCCTTACCTTGAGCGAAGCAAATATATTGGAGGATTGGCCGAGTGGCTGAAGGCAGCGGTTTACTAAACCGCCAGACCCTAACCGGTCTCGTGGGTTCGAATCCCACATCCTCCGCAGTGAACGTAGTGAACGAGGAGGTGAGAAAGTGACTCAATGTCACTTTTGTTGGGATTCGAAGCCCGATTGAGATAATTTACGAGGAACGAAATAAATTATCCAATTGGGGTACTGAAACTGTTAAGTTTCGAATCCCACATCCTCCGCACTAAATATCCGTTATCGGGTGACCTATAGACATGATTAATGTGTATTTTAATACGTTTGTCTAAAATGTTATAATCTAGTCATGTCAGGTTTTGGAAGTGTTGATTTAAAAGTTAGACCACTACGTCTAGGTTTTTTGATTGATCCTAATAATAAAAAACAGCTTGAAGAAGCTATGTCTACCAGCTCAACTCTTTGGGGTGGCACTAGTTTTCCTATAATCCCACTTTATACTCGCATGCCTAAAACATGGGCAGATGGACCGATTAAACCTCCAAAATCTACAAAGGTTATTCTGGGCTACATAGAGGCTTTTGACCCAGATGTGCTTGTAAATTTTTCGGACACTACTCCAGACTACATAAGTAGCCTAGGACTCAGAATTATCAAACCTGAAGATATTTGGGAAACACTTGATAGCGACAGATATCTTTCACCAAAGTATGGGATAGGTGTCTTTGAGATTTTCAAAAAGATATTTGACGATCATTTTAAATACAAAGCTAAGTACCCAATAAATGTACTGTTGCCAGAAGCTCCTGATAAACATAAATTATTCTGGTCCAGTTTCTTGGGAGGTGAGCTTCCTGAAAAAATTTCTAATTTAGTTAAAGACTATTACGATGAGCCTCTGGAGATAAACAGAAAACCTTTCGTTCCATCTGATATCAATAAGCTGATAAAAAGCAACAATTTGTTTCCTAGGAGGATTGTAGAGCATGATCTTGAGCACATTAGAAGATCTGGAGGAAGAAGGAGCGCCTATGCCTTTTTTATGGATGCTACGAAATTTGAAGATATCGTTGATTATTGGAATCTCCGTGCAACTGGAAGAGTGGTATTACCTTTGCCCAAACAGTATCTTACTGAAGAGTATTTTATTGATTTTGCAACAAATTTCTTCAAACAATACAGACGACCATGGGGGCATAATGAAAAACATTGTGATTGTGTTTCTATCGTACGATCCAAAAATTCTACAATGGTTGAAATGACAGATTTTGTGAATAGTATAAATCTTAAGCCTGACCCTAGTGACCCTTCGCAAGATCCCTACTACTCATTACAACATTGGTATCCAAGAATGTGGGATGAGTGGGCTAGAGATAAAGATGGAATTATCCCTGATGATTTTTATGGAGAAGGAAAAAATATTGAGATACCAGAGTTTGATACTCTAGATATAAAATTCAATCCTCTAATACCAAAATTTGCAGATAAGCATGTATTCCATGGGGAACCTCGTTGTGTAAACGAAGTAAGCTTTCGGTTTTACGGAGCCGACCAGTATCTTGCTGAAATTTTCCCAAAAGATTCAGGAGAAAATTTACTTAGATCAATTTCACCTCACTCCTTTCAGGATCTATGGAGAATTGGTCGACATGGATTAGTTAAGTTGATAACAGATACACATACAGAGCATTGGACAATTCCAGAAGCTGAGAAGGTTGTATTTGCCTGGCTTAAAGATCAGGGCTGGGAAGCTACTCCTTCTACACCAGGAATTCTTGCGAAACAGATCTATAAAAAATTGGATGGTCATATTTTTGCACTTAGCAATAAGAAGTTGCTTCCACTGCTTGAGTATATGAATGGAGGGAAAGCAAAGATTAATGGTGGTTCATCTGAAGAGGATGATTTGCAAAATGGTAGACAGTTACCTGTAGAGCAAATTAAGGAAAATCTAAAGAAAGAAAATGGTCAAGATAGTTTGTTAGATTACCTAATAGAAAAAGGAGTTTTTCATGCAGGAATAAAGATTAAATGCCCTCATTGTTTAAGAAAATCTTGGTTTTCTATACATAAGGTCGATGACAATATCCAGTGTCCAAAATGTCTTAACGATTATCCAGCTATAGGAAATATTGAAAAGGGTTCGTGGTGTTATAAAACAACAGGACCTTTTAGTGTTCCAAATCATGCTGACGGATCTTATGCAACCTTGCTGGCTTTAAACTTTTTTAATGATCATAAATTAAATACTTTTAAGTCAACTCCTGCTTTGAATTTTTCAGCGAAAGCTGATGATGGTTCAGGTCGTGAAATGGAAGCAGATATTGCATTATTTTGGCAAGATTCAATATATGGTGAAAAAATGGACGGAATTCTTTTTGCCGAATGCAAAACCTATGGTGAGTTTAAGAGTAAGGATTTTAAACGTATGAAGACGCTTGCTAAAGAGTTCCCTGGAGCAGTGATTGCCTTTACAACACTTCGAAACAAATTAACAGATTATGAGATATCAGAGATAACAAAACTTACTAAAATAGGTAGAAAATTTTGGAAAAGTGAGCGTCCAATTAATCCTATATTAATTCTTACAGAAACTGAATTGCTTGGAATGCATAGGCCTCCATATTGTTGGGAAGATAAAGATGGGGAGCGTAAATACAACCATGTGCGCGGACTTATTAGTGTGTGCAATTTCACACAGCAAAGATATTTAGGAATGAAGTCATGGCAAGATGAGTGGAGAGAAGAATGGGAGAAAAAACGAAAACAAATCAAACCAAAAAAGAAAAGGTCAGTAAGGAAATCAGTTAAGAAAAAGTAGTTTTTTGTTCACCAGTATTTTGCTCTCTAGGCAACCCATCAACTCTCGTTTCTCGTCATTACTGCCTTCTTTGAGAATGTACTTCGCATACGTCTTCAGGTCGATGTCTTTGTGTTTGTTCGAGGTTCCAGATACTCCAAGTACTCCATGCCTCCGAAGGACGGACCTTCGGAGGCAAGATCATGGATTACCTACGTGTGATACCTCCCGAGGAGATGGAGCAACGTAAGAAGGAGAAAAAAGAAAAGGACGAAAAGCGTCGTATTCATCGTGAGAAAGTGAAGGAAGCTAAAGCGAAGCGTAAGAAGAAAGTAGCCCAATAATGAAATTATGAAAACTAATTAGCTTCTCTCAGTTCTATTGGCTGATCCAGCGTGACTTCTACTAAGGCTGCTATGAAACTATCTTGTAGTGTTAGCAAATCTTTTTTTGTTTCCTCTTTTCTGATGACGGCGATTAATTGCTTAATAAGTTTTTCAGAATCATTAAGTTCATCTTTTCTTTCAACCCATTCAGGATTGTACATTTTTGTGTGTACAATCCAGTCCCTAAAGAAAGATAAGTAGGGTAATTTAGTTTTGATATTGATTCCTAAATCATCAAAATCACGTTCTTTTATTTTGTAAATTTCGATAATTAGATAAACTATATCTTTTTCTTGGAAACCATTTCCACCTTCTTTGATCTCATTAATCAAAGAATCAATTTTTTCTTGTATGTGTTCTTGACTCATATTAAATATTATACCTTTTATACTGTCCCACTTATCTTATTTACCCTTTTAGGGTAGTAGATCCATAGACATACTTCTCACTTCCTTCAAGCCTCTGATATACCCTTACATGGTCTACAGTCGTGGGTACTGGACCCGTACAGCCCGCCCACTAAGGGATTCGAACTTTTGTAATATTTATAAAATTATGGATCTAGTTAAGTTTAGACCGTAACTTATTTACTAGAAATACAGACACTCTTTTAAAGCAGTGTTATACTTTTGCACTGGATATAATCAGCCAGTCTCCCGTAAAGGTTGTTAATGTGAAATAGAATAGAGTGAGGTATCCCAGTGTTTGGGTCGAGTTAGAATGAGTTGAAGGAAGTCCGCATATTGTGCACACTTGTACTTATTATTAATGCTTGCTGTGCGTACCACGGACAGTTACCTCAAGTTCCTTGATGTCGAAGTTGTCTAAGCCAAGCAGTTTGATGATTTTTTTATCGGGAGCAGTAAAGTGAATCACTTTTTCACACTGCCCGCAGACAGCGTGGTGGTGCGGTTCGTGTTGATATTCAAACCGTGCCTCTTGGTTTCCCAGTTGAAGCTTTTTGATAGTCTTTTCTTTGGTAAAATATTCAAGATTACGATATACGGTTGCTAGGTCCATATCTGGCACAAGAGCGTGCACTTCGGCGGCTGAAAGGGCTGCCCTCTTTTCTTTTAAGGTATCAAGTATGGCTTGACGTTTTTTAGTTAGTCTTGTTTTCATATGCGAATCATTTGCATAATAGCATTCTTCTGTTATACTCGCAATTGCGAATCATTTGCATAGATATTATAATAGACAACTAAGGAATTTGATCATGAAATATACAATAGGAATTATCATTGGTTTGGTGCTAATCGCTTTGGGTGCGTATTTTGTTGCTAGTAATCAAGGAAGTGAACCAAGCAACGAGGAGGGTCAGTCACTATCGATTACCACTTCATTTTACCCACTACAGTTTGCTCTCGAGCGAATTGTTGGTGAATTTGGCACAGTAACCAACATCGGCGCTGGCAGAGATCCACATAACTTTGAACCGAGTACACAAGATATGGTGACGCTACAGCGGTCGGACTTAGTAGTGCTACAGGGAGCTGATTTTGAACCGTGGGGTGATGATGTGATCGCTCGCCTTGAAGCCGATAATGTACCGGTTATTATTGCTACTGCAGACATTGAATTGCATGAAGGTGGACATGACCATGGGAAAAAGGATTCACCTGACATGGAGCATGCCGATGAGCCTCACGACGTTGAACATGCTGATGAGCACAAAAAAGAGTCTCACGACGATGACCATGAAGAAGGGGCTCACTCCGATGAGCATACCGAGGAGTCTCATGATGACGGACATGAACATGGTGCGTACGATCCACACACGTGGCTCGACCCAGTGTTATTCAGCGAAATGGTAGAACATTTGACCAAAAAAATTGCTGCCCTAGATCCGAGTAATGCTGTAGTGTACCGAGAAAATGCAGCTACCCTGCAGGCTGAGCTGGCGGTTCTCAATACTGAGTACGCTAATCGGCTAGCCAGCTGCGAGCTCGATGAGGTAATCACCTCTCATGATGCCTTTGGGTACCTAGCTGACCGGTACAATTTTAAGGTGCACTCTATTGCTGGTCTGTCTACGCAAGACACACCCTCTGTAACAACGCTCGCTGAGTTGCGGGAAGAAGCCGCTGAAGGGATTGATGCTATTCTCCTTGAGGAAAACAGTATCACTGCCTACGGAGAAACGCTGGCTCGGGAGACTGGCTTGCAGACGCTACGTGTAAACCCTATTGCGTACATTATCCCGGCAAATGAAACCTATCTAACTTTAATGCGTAAAAATCTCGACTCGTTTGTGATTGCCTTAGTGTGTAATGAATAATCCAGTTATCAGTGTAAAAAATGTGACTAAAGCTGTCGCTGGGCGACAGCTTTTAGTCGATGTGAGTTTTGCTATTGGCGAGCAATCACTTGTCTCACTAATTGGTCCCAACGGCGCCGGAAAATCTACGTTGGTTAAAATCATATTAGGTCTTGATCATCAGTATGAGGGGTCGGTGGTGATTAGACCGGACGAACGGGTGCAATACATTCCCCAACTCACCATGAATGACCAGTATCAGCTGCCGATGTCAGTGTACGAGTATATATCCATTGCTACCAATCGACTCTATAGCGAAAATCGAAAGCCAGTTGATTTCGAGCAAACCTTAACCCACGTTGGAGTGGCTGTTGAAAAGCTATACCAATCTTATACCAGCCTCTCTGGTGGTGAGCGACAGCGAGTGGCGATTGCCCGGGCTCTACTAGGAGACCCGACTGTTCTCGTGCTCGACGAACCGCTGGCTGCAGTTGACTACGCGTCACGGTCTGGTTTGTACGAACTGATTCGTCATCTCCAGCAAGATCACAAGATGACAGTATTGCTAGTGTCTCACGACATCGATAGTGTCCTGCCACTAAGTGACCAAGTGCTCTGTCTCAACAAGTCACTCCACACCGACTGCCATCCGTCAGAATTTACCGCCAAGGCTGGGCAGTCCAATCAAACTATTCATCATCATTGTTAAGCATGGAATTACTCACTTATACTTTTGTACAATACGCTTTCCTTGGAGGGATATCCATGGCTATTTTGGCAGGGATACTCGGACCGTTTGTGGTGCAAAGTCGACAGTCAATCGCTTCAGATATGTTTGCGCACGTTGCCTTGGCGGGTATTGGGGCGGCGCTCTTGGTCGGAGTTAGTCCGTGGTGGGGTGCCCTGCCAGCGCTTATTATTGTCAGTACGTTGATTTGGTGGCTGCTTGACTCAGGCACATATAGTCCTGATGCACTGTCGATGTTTTTCCTTAGTGGAGGGCTAGCCCTGGCACTAGCATTTGTACACATCGCCCGAGACACCGTCTTTTCGTTTGAGAACTATCTCTTCGGCAGTATTTTGACCCTAACAAACACAGACGTTATGGCCATATTTGCTTCAACTGTAGCTGTCGTTGGTGTCGTGTGGTATTTGTGGTATCCGTTGCTCGGAGCAACTCAAAGTCCGCGGTATCTCGTCCCCTTTAGAAGTACCTCAAAAGTGATGCAACTGCTTTTTTTCTGGTTGCTCGCAGTCGTGGTGTGGGTAGGAATTAAAACCATTGGTGGTCTGCTGATTGGTGCATTACTCGTGATTCCGGTTCTGACCGCTCGCAACTGGGTAACATCGTTTAAACAGTTGGTGCTACTATCAACACTTGTTTCAGTGCTATCCGTGACTCTTGGTCTCGTGACGGCGCTCTACGTAGACCTACCACCCAGCAGTTTGATTATCGGTATGACAATTTTGTTATTCATCCTACAAGCAACAGCAGCAGTTGTTACACGAAAGAGGATTTTTAGTTAGAGAAAGTTATTGAGTAGTGATTTCGTGAAAACCTTGGTGATCTGTTGAGCCTTACATTCTCCTCACTGCATACCCTAAATACTTAGTACCGGATGACCCAGAAGGTTAGTATCCCACATCCTCCGCATTGAACGTAGTGAACGAGGAAATGAGAAAGTGACTCAATGTCACTTTCGTTGGGATTCGAAGGGGTTTAAAATATTGCGTAGCAATTTCAAAACCCCAGACCAAAGAGGAATTCCACATCCTCCATCTACTGGATGCTTCTATAAGCAAAAGAACCCTTTCGGGTTCTTTTGCTTAGTAATAATGAATTCAATCCTACTCTGACTTAATCAGATCTTTCGATCGCACTCGGTAAGAGAATAGAAGCATGGCTCCACCAACAATCATCAGGACGATAATTTTATTTTGCATTTCCATAGTAGCAATGTCGTACAAAATAACTTTGACCAAAGTAATACCCAAGAGTAGTAATCCCAGCAATTTCTCCGAGTGATACTTCTTCCCCATTTGCACCCCTTTATACAGCATGTAGATTGCTACACTTGCCCACCATATAGTTGTGGCGATTGCTCTTGGGCCACCATCGACGTGCGCAATGTTTAGGTCGTTGGCGATAGCGGAAATAATATAATTTCCAGTTAGTACTAAGGTTGAAAAACCAAAGATGACTAGGATGAATGACGGACGCTTAATTACTTGTTCGAGCTGTAGTTTACGACTTATCCATAACCCGATAAATAAGATCGCTGTAGCGAAGATTCCTTTTATCATTAACCAGTCAGTTGGCAAATCTGCGTTGGTAAATATATAAGTATCTGTTGGTGCTGGATAAATACTCACGAGCAACATAAAGAATGACGAAATAAAACCAAAGGCGAACAAGAATAGTGTCAGTCTTAAAAAACGAGACCGACTATCATGCGACATTTTGTCTGGAGCAGTCTTGGTTATATAAGCCAAGTAACACAAAAGCACCAATGGTGTCATATAGAATAATAGAAATTCTATATCGACATATTCTATAAATTCAGCCACGACAAACATGAAGGCGACAGTAGACCAACCAATAGAGTAAGCCCCAGCTACTGGAACAACTTCCTTAATATCACCATTTTTCGCAATGAAGTAAGCACTCATTGCTGGAAGCAAGGCCATCACAATGAACAGGGTCTCGTATGGTGTGTCAGCGTCTAATATATATTTGAGGGAGAGAATAGAGCCAGCTAAAGAAACCAATATATAACTAATAAATCTTTCACTTCTACTCGAGTCGAGCATATACAATACAGCAAAGATGAGACTAGAGTAAGCCATCAATATGCTAGTAAACATATTGAACTCTTGGAAGAAGGCAAAAATCGCCAAGAATACCGAGAGAAGTCCAGCAGCATATAGCGCTGTATGTTGGAATCTAGTTTTGGTACCCTCTAAGAAATGCCACCCAGCGAAGCAGGAGGCAGCAATAACAGCATACAAGACACCGACAACCACATCATCAAGTGACTTAAGGTTACTGATGTTAAAGGCAAACCAAATCACTGGCGCGATGTAACCTAAAGATAAGTAACCATCGTCTTTTTCACTAAACTTTTTAGCTGACAACAAAATACTCCAAATAGAGAATACGACCAACAACAAGAATAAGATAGACGTGAATATTTCTCCACTAAAGAAATTGTTTGCAGCGATAGCGTTTATACCATCCGAGTTTACGAGTCCCCATAGGGTTGAAACACCAATAAACAATCCTATGATATTTAGAGGAATAATATCGCGCACTGAAATCTCTCTACCAATCAAAAACACCGCCAAGTTAACCGCGAAGAAATATATCAAGTAGGAATTAAAAGACATACTTCCTACCCAAACTTCGTTTTGACCAATGACAAAAGGAGTGATATATGCCCCTATCATTCCCAACATGAGAATAGCTTTAGAGTTTCGCTTTGAAGCAAAATAAGCAACCACTACGGTAAAAATCAAAGCTGTGATTAGGGTGGCGGCTTCAGGAATAACAGCCGTGTCGGTAGCGAGCTCTGTGGCTCTTGATCCGTACATCAAAGTTCCGTAAAGCAATAAAACACCAGAACCAATTCCTATATCTGTAAAATACTTCATCTTCTCAGAAAATGAGAATGATCCACCTATTATCACCAAACTAAAGAAGAAACCGAGAGTAATTCGTATTTCCATTGAAAGGTTCACCCAAGCGTTGGCATAAATTAAGTAGCCCAGACCAACAATTAAAAAAATCGCCCCAGCAATAGGGATGAATTTTTCAATAATCTTATCCATAGTTATGTTTTCTCGAGCAAAGTCACCACGGCTTACTGAATCAACCTCAGCTTCATTCACCTGGTCACGTCTAATGGCCACATTATGAAATTCACTACTTCGAACACTAATGCCAGCCTCAGCAAAAGTTTCATTGATATCACTTTCACTCCAGTCATTATCTAGCAAGACTTTCTTTACAATTTCAGGTGACATTCCCTCCACTATGATTCTTTGTTTGATATATTCAAGCAATTGTTGGTTGGGTCTGCTCATAGATCGTTTAGTTATAATAATAATTACCTTTAAATAGTATCTTAGTTTGCTAGTTTTTTAAATAGTACCAGGTGCCCATATTACAACTTTCTCCTCTCCATGTGTAGAACTTCCACTATAAAATTAACCTTGAAGTACAATTAAAATATATGTTACAGAATCATAAATATCTTCGTTACTTACTAATCGCCCTCGGGATCATTGGATTGTTCTACTTGATATTATTTTTCACTTTCCAGCCATCACATGATCGTGACTGGGAGCTAGGTCACGAGGCCCTACCAAGCATTACCTACAACGCTACCAGTAGCCGTGTCACCATCGACAACTTTCGCAACTTTAGTTGGACTGCAGTCAAGTCAGCTGAAGCCAGCTATGAGACCCGGACTTTTGATCTAGACAAAATAACAGGTGTTGATGTCCTTATTTCACACTTTGATGATTTTGAAGGTCTGGCTCACATCTTTCTAAGTTTTGGTTTTAAAGATGGTGAACGAGTAGTGGTGTCGCTTGAGACGAGACGAGAATCAGACGAGACCTTCTCTCCCCTGCTAGGTATTTTGCGACAGTTTGAAATTATTTATGTAGTTGGTTCGGAAGAAGATATTGTTGGAGTGCGGACCGGACACCGAAACGAACGAGTATATTTATATCCAACCAAAGCCACCCCAGAACAAGCTCGTAAATTGTTTAACTTACTAGCGGAAGATATCAATGGCGTCTATCAAAAGCCCCGCATGTACAACACCTTGACCAACAACTGCACCAACGAACTCACTAGACCAGTAGAAGTTATGTCGGAGGTAAATTTCCCTCTAACCTGGAAAACTATTCTCCCTGGTTACTTTGACGAGGTCCTTTACGAGCTAGGATTGATCGACACATCGCAATCATTCGTGGAAATAAAGCTGAAACATCTTATTGATAATGAGCTGGTTGATGTCACAAGTGACACCTATAGTGCGGACTTAAGACAATCAATTGGGATTGACAAATAAAGTACGAGGAACATACTTTAAGGGAGGCTGTAATAATTTATTATATAATTTTAAAATATGGGTATTTTAGCTTGGATTATCTTAGGAGGTTTAGCTGGATGGATTGGTTCGATAATCATGCACACTGACGGATCACAAGGAATTCTTCTTAACATTATTGTAGGAATCATTGGGGCGGCGCTCGGAGGGTTCTTATTTAACACTTTTGGTGGAGCTGAAGTAACTGGCTTGAACTTATACAGTTTACTGGTATCAGTTATTGGTTCAGTAGTGCTGTTGTGGATTGTAAAAATGATTCGGTAGTAAGGAAAGGGTAATTTAAGGAAAGGGTCCGGGGCTGCCATAGGCAGCCCCGGACCCTTTCATATACAGATATATCCTGTGCTAAAATTCAACTACTTGAATATGAAACGTAATACCGGCGACTGATTTCAGTCGCCGGTTTTCTTCTTGGTAAGTCATACCCAGATCTCTCTCTCGCGCTCACAGACGCAAAACGCAATCGGTGGGGACTCATTGTCTAATGGTCCACTCCGAATCTTTCTTCCAGGAATTAGCCAGCCATGGGGTCTGCCTGGGGCGCAGTCATAGCAATACCCAAAAGCTCCGGCACTATCTCTCAAAACAAAATCAGAGACCTGTGGCGGACAACATTCCGTGGCAAAGAAAAATTTTACCGGATGCCCGAGTAAAATGAACCCCTTGCAGCCAGCACAACTGGCGGCGTTTTGAGCTACGCACTCTGGGCAGTATTTCAAGCAACTGTCTCTGTCCAACGACAAAAACAAATCGACTCGAAAACCGTCTATTATGACCCGCGCTTTGCGATAGGATTTGTTTCCGCAGTTTTTGCAGATGTAATCCTGACAGATGTAGCGACGGGCAGCTTTCCAGCTGACCGCGACTAATCCAAAAGCCAGTGTTACTAGCCTAAGCATAGACTCCTCCTAAATGGACTTCCTCTCTAACTTTAACTCGTTTTTAAAACTTGAGCTACTTTTGTATGTCTGACAATTCTTCAGAGTTGTAGAATAGACCAGCTAATTCACCAAATAAATAGTTCTTTCCGCCCACAGTCACCGTCGTGCCCCCTACAACAGGATTGTCTTTAGGATTTGAACCAGAGAAACCAATATTAAAAATAGTGGCCACGATATCTGGTTCATTGCTAACATCAAACCCCGCCCGTTCCCACTGACTCAATACTTCTTTAATAAAAATGGCAGTGTATAGATATGAGTAGTAGTGATCCTTTTCATCAGTCAGACGACTAAATAGTTGGTCACTAGTATTTTCGATGTTTTCGTAGGCCAAAAGCAGCGAGTAGGCTTCTCCTGGGTAAAAAGCGGAAGCAGGGTCATTGGCATAAATTTCAATCTTTTCCGCTGTCTCTTGCTTGATACCAGACACACCAAGCGAGAACTTGGACAATGAGCCCAAGATTTTTAATGGTTCGAAGTAGCGTTTGAAAACTTCTCGGTTTGAGGTGAAGAAACGAATCTGTTCCGGTACTATCACCGAAGCAATCAAACGCGGTGAGACTCCGGTTTCTCTAGCCACCCTCTCGATTTTTTCCTTATCTTTACTTAAGCCTCCTGCTACTACTTCCCACTCTCTGGCTTCATACCATGCACATACTTCAGACCCAGAGATACAAGAAAGGTCAGCCACAACCTCACCTTCTACCCTCTTTTCGTCACCCCTCTCTACAACATCACCAGATTTAACTTCTGGTATAGAAATAATAGAATTGTTACGCGCGTCAATAGTGCCGCGCACATTGAGCAGACCAAACTCCATCGCGACAAAGATCACCGAAAAGAGTACCCCGATCATGGCAAAGATCAGAACCATGGCAATTAAAGCTACTTTGAGAAATTTCATGCCTGAACTGTACTATAAATTTTACTTGATTGTAAGGTGAGTAAGACTTGCTTGAGTTAGTCATTTTATGAGTAGGCGGATCATGAAACTATCCTGCTATTGAAATTTTCAGATAATTATGGTGAAACTCTGCTATAATTACGTATTAGTAGTTAATATTAAGCGCCTTAGTTCAAGAAATAATCGCAACACTTTAGTAATATAGAGTGTATGAAAAAGAAGACTTTTAGTAGAATCACCTACCGCGAAAGAGTAATCATTGAGAATAGGTACTGTGTAGACGAAAAGAGCA
>Ga0163154_10001243_pt1 | contig 39536 bp, 28 predicted proteins | sample OliLakLV19MP9P1_FD_148649 | JGI IMG/M metagenome (GOLD analysis project Ga0163154, IMG submission 148649) | Freshwater microbial mat bacterial communities from Lake Vanda, McMurdo Dry Valleys, Antarctica - Oligotrophic Lake LV.19.MP9.P1 | ecosystem: Environmental > Aquatic > Freshwater > Lake >... | reverse complement strand
TTGACCTCATACTCCCCGTCCGTTCCGGCACGGGCGGGCTTCTCTTTCTCCGGCCTCATCCGCCTTTGGCACCTTCTCCCAAGGGAGAAGGAAAAAGGAAAAAATCTTATTTGAAAGAGCGGTACTTTATATCTTTAATAAACATTTGTTCTTCCAAATCAACAGCTTTTCTTTAATCACCAAGACCGTTTAACGTAGTGTCCACATTGAATCATGGGCAAATGGCGTAAAAGATAGCTTGACGCATATGCGATTTCGTTTGGTGGGGACAGCGACCGAGGTTAGAAAGGCTTTAATAAACATTTGTTATTCCAAATCAATAGCTTTTCTTTAATCACCAAGACCCTTTAACACATTGTCCACATTGAATCATGGGCAAATGGAGTAAAAGTCAGGTTAACGCATATGCGATATCATTTGGGTGGGGACAGCGACCGAGGTTAGAAAGGCTTTAATAAACATTTGTTCTTCCAAATCAACAGCTTTTCTTTAATCACCAAGACCCTTTAACGCATTGTCCACTTTGAATCTTGGGCAAATGGCGTAAAAGTTAGCTTGACGCATATCCGATTTCATTTGGTGGGGACAGCGACCGGGGCTAAAAAGCTCCATAGGAGCGATTTGTTTTACATGGCGCTCCTACGGAGCTTTTTAAAAATTCAAAATACCGTCTTTCTACTAATATTCAGCTCCGCTGGAGCTATAAAAATTTAACTCCGCCGACAGGCTGCACTGGTATAATTATAGTGAATTACCTTACCGGTAGTGATTCAATAAATTGAAATTGAAACAATTGGGAAATTTGAAATTCTAAATCACGAATGTCTGTCTCACAAAAAAAGCGAAACAACAGTGTTTCGCTTTTTTAATAGAATAATTATGTATTTAACCTAAGGCTACTCTTTTAAATTCGCTTACTTTAAGTTCAGCATCAACGCTCTTTAAAAAGTCGCTTACAGATTTGGCATTGTCTTTTACAAAAGGCTGGGCCATCAAGGTGTTCTCCTTAAAAAACTTGTTTACTTTACCTACAGCAATTTTCTCGGCCATTTCTGCTGGCTTGCCTTCTGCTTTAATTTGCTCAATGGCAATTTCCCTTTCACGGGCAATTGTTTCCGGAGCTATAGAAGTTTCGTCAACTGCCAGTGGATTCATTGCTGCAATTTGCATAGCTACATCCCTGCCGGCATCCCCTGCATTTTTGTTGAAAGCTACCAATACACCCATGCGGTTGGCACCATGTATATAACTTGCTACAAACGGAGCGTCTACCCTCACAAATTTGATAGCAATTTTTTCACCGATAGCTGCTAATTTATCATTGATCAACTCAGCTATTTTAGTACCGTTAATGGCTACTTCATTTAATTCTTCAGCGCTTTTAACATTATTGGCTAATGCTGCATCAGCGATGCTTTCTGTAAAAGCTACAAATTCTGCATTCTTGCTAACAAAATCAGTTTCGCAACTAACGCAAACAATCATACCTGTTTGGTTATCGGCGCTGGTTTTAGCGAAGATTACGCCTTCTTTTGCTTCCCGGTCGCTTCTTTTAGCGGCTACTTTTTGGCCTTGTTTGCGAAGCCAGTCGATGGCTGCTTCAAAATCTCCGTTGCTTTCAGTTAAAGCTTTACGGCAATCTAACATACCTGCACCGGTTGTTTGGCGCAGCTTGTTAATTTCTGCTGCTGTTATTGTTGCACTCATGTATAAAAAATTTTAAAAAGCAGCATTGAAAGTTATTTCAATGCTGCCGGTAAGTTTTAAATAGTTTGATCAAAATATCATCCTGCTCATTGATGCCTTGTAAAAGGAGAACAGCTACTATCTCGGTCCGCCTGTACCACCTGGCTTTCTGCCACCTGCACCTGGTCCTGGAACCCTGCGTTTGGTTGGCGCTGCACCACCTCTTGATCTTTTGTTCCTGTCATCGCCGCCATCATTTTTTTGTTCAAAACGGGCTGCTTTGGCTTCCGCTGATTCTTCAGAATCTGAAGAATTATCATCTTCATCTTTTTCAGCAAGCCTTTCTGCCAGGCCTTCTGCGATAGCTGCTACTATATAGTTAACAATGATTGCGATTGATTTGGTTGCATCATCATTTGCAGGGATAGCAAAATCAACCTTGTTAGGATCGGAGTTGGTATCAACCATACCAAACGTAGTGATGTTAAGCCTTTTGGCTTCTGCCAAAGCGATGTGCTCGTGCCCGATATCCACTAAGAATAAAGCTGCCGGTACCCTGCTGATTTGCGCAATACCACCCAACACTTTTTCCATTTTATCCTTGTCACGGGTTAAGGTTAACCTTTCTTTTTTAGTAAGGTTATCGATGCTGCCGTCTCCCAATAATTTTTCGATGCTCTGCATTTTCTTTACGCTCTTACGAACCGTATTAAAATTGGTAAGCATACCACCTAACCAACGTTCCGTAACATACGGCATGTTAATCAATTTGGCGCAATCAGAAACGATTTCTTTTGCCTGCTTTTTGGTAGCAACAAACATGATTTTTTTACCGCTTTTGGCGATAGACTTTAATGCTGCAGCAGTTTCCTGTAATCCTTCAACAGTTTTGTTGAGGTCAATAATGTGGATCCCTTTTTTTTCAGCGAAGATGTAGGGTAACATTTTTGGGTTCCATTTTTTCTTTAAATGACCAAAGTGTACGCCTGCTTCAAGTAGTTGCTGTTGTAAGGAAGTGTTATTTTCCATTGTAAATTATCGGCCTCCCAAACCCTCCAAAGGAGGGCTTTAGTACAGCCATTGTTTTTAAAGTGTTTTATAATGATAAGAACTCTTGCCCTAATTCCCTCCTTTGGAGGGCTGGGGAGGCTTTTAACGCTTACTGAACTGGAAGCTTCTTCTTGCTTTTTTACGTCCTGGTTTTTTACGCTCTACCACACGTGAATCCCTGGTTAAAAAACCGGCTGCTTTTAAAGACGGACGATAATCTGCACTTACTTCGAGTAAAGCACGGGCGATACCCAATTTAGCAGCTTCTGCCTGTCCTTTTACACCACCGCCTTTTGCGTTGATTACGATATCAACTTTATCAGCCATTTCCACTGTTTTCAATGGAGCTTCTAATTGATTTTGTAAATAAACCAGTGGAAAATAGGTTTTATAGTCTTTACCGTTAACGGTAATTTTGCCTTCGCCTTTGCTTAAGAAAACCCTTGTTACGGCTTCTTTTCTACGGCCTACAGCATTTTTTTGTTTTTCCATTTTTAAATTGTATTTAGTACTTAGATTTTAGTGCGGAGACTAAAAGCCAAAGAGTTTTTAAAATTTAAGATCTTTTGGTTGTTGTGCACTGTGAGGATGCTGTTCGCCAACATATACAAATAGTTTTTTGTACATTTTACGACCTAAACTGTTTTTAGGCAACATACCCTTGATGGCTCTTTCGATAATAACTTCGGGCCTTCTTCTTAAAAGGTCTTTGGCTACTTCTTCTTTTCTACCGCCCGGGTAACCGCTAAAGTTGTCGTAGACTTTCTCTTCCAACTTATTCCCGGTGAATTTAATTTTCTCGCAATTGATCACAATTACGTTGTCGCCACAATCAACATGTGGAGTGTAGTAGGCTTTGTTTTTTCCACGAAGCACCGCAGCGATCCTGGAACACATGCGGCCAACGGTTTGATTAGTACCATCTATCACATACCAGTTGTGTATAACGGTAGCCTCGTTCGCATGTTTTGTAGTGAAATGTAGTTTACTCATTGTTTCTCTTTTTTAAGTGATTGCCACGCTATCCCGTAGGCAAGTAATTTTTTGGATGGCGAAGGTAGGCGGATGAAAGTTGTTTTCCTACAAAATGAGCACCTTTTTTTATTGCACCTTTGTAACAAGCTGGTTTTCAGTAATTATTTTGACAAAATAAAATTACCATCTATGATTTGTGATCTCTGATTTTTGATTTATGAGCTGCGCCCTATTAAGAGATAGGTCATGAGCTATAATGTATGATTTGTGATTTGTGATTTGTGATTTGTGATTTGTGATTTGTTTTATGTGATATGTGATATGTGATTTGTGATTTGTGATTTGTGATTTGTTTTATAAACAGCTATTGAAAATATTTTAAACTTCGAATAACTCCCCTTTAGGGGATGGGGGCAAACAGCTCCTATAACTCCCCGCCAGCCAGCGGGGACGGGGGCAAGATAAATACAACGGGTTAAAACCCGTTGTTACAAAACAGAAACGAGCCTACGGCTCTACAATTTTATTTTGATGATGTTGCTTCTAATTACGGGTAGTCATTTGATTTTTGATTTATGATTTATGACCAGCTCTTATAGTATTAGACACGTTGAATAACTCCCCTTTAGGGGATGGGGGCAAGATCTGTGATTTGTGATTTGTTTTATAAACACCTATTGAAAATATTACAAACTTCGAATAACTCCCCTTTAGGGGATGGGGGCAAACAGCCCCTATAACTCCCCGCCAGCCAGCGGGGATGGGAGCAAGATAAATACAACGGGTTAAAACCTCCCGCCAATGGCGGGATTACAAAACAGAAACGAGCCTAAGGCTCTACAATTTTATTTTGATGATGTTGCTTCTAATTACGGGTAGTCATTTGATTTTTGATGTGTGATTTATGACCAGCTATTATAGTATTAGACACCTCGAATAACTCCCCTTTAGGGGATGGGGGCAAGATCTGAGATTTATGATTTGTGATTTATGACCAGCTATTATAGTATTAGACACGTTAAATAACTCCCCTTTAGGGGATGGGGGCAAAATGCCGTCAGTCCTGTCACAAACAAAAAAAGCCGGCATCCCTGCCGGCTTTTTTGCTATTCCTTTATAAAAGTAAGAATGTAATTGATTGTGTATTCACCATTCACCATTCACCATTCACCATTTACCACCTTAGTTAATACTAACCGTCTGCTTATTTTCATCCAGCGTTATGGTGTAGGTTCCTGCTGCAGCGGGCGTTTTAAAGTTGTTGCCGCCTTCCCATTTAATTTTATGGGTTACACCGTCAGCTGCCAGTCCATTGTCTTCGTAATCAAAAGCACCCCAGTCGTTACCAGCTAAAAACTTAATGTCTTTGCCGGCTTTTAAGGTTATGGTGATGGTCCACACGCCATTTCCCTGGTAGGCCATTTGTGGCGAAGTTCCCGGGTTCCAGTCACCAACACCAGCCTCGTTAATACCATCACCCACCACCCGCATTTCTGTTGCCGGGCTTATTTCATACGTCACGTTATCAGGATTTCGGCCATCCCAAATTACCCGGTAACGACCTGTGGTAGCAACGCCATTAAAAGCATCTCTGTTTATGACAAGGCTGTTTCCGGAACCCTGTGTAGTACCATAGTTTTTTGCTTCGTTAACACTTTTACTGCCATTATCCCATCCGTCGGTATCAATCATTTTCCATTGATTTCCTGCACTAAGATTGGTTAATCCTACAAATAAATTGGTAGCGGCATTACCCATTGCATAGGTTGGGAATACATTGCCAGGTGTCCAGTCAGCACCGGTTCCTGCTCCTACAAAACCCATCCTTCCTGCACTAATGTCATACTTAAGAGTAGTTCTGTTTACCGTAATTCTGTAAACACCGGCGGCATCTACCTTCAGGTTATCAGGGCTGCCTTTTACAAGATTGCCACTGGTACCACCATAATCAATATTCCATGACCTACCCTGTGTTATTTTAAATTCGGTAAATTCCGGAAGATAAATATATATGTAGTACAAATCATTCAACGCACCATCCCGTGTGTCACGGATCAATTCAGGTCCTGTAGCAGGGGTCCAATCGTCCGGTCCATATCCGGTACTTGCCTGGAAACTACCCGCCATGTACAATCTTACAACAGGAAAATAACTATTAACGGTAAGTAAAAATATATTGGAGTACACAATGGAACCCAATGCTGTAACTGCTTTTATCCTATATGCTATTTTACCCTGGGTACCACCAACAACACCCAGGTTAAGCGCATGTGTATTGATTTCTCCTTGTGTAAATGGTTTACTAAAGGCAGTACCTGCGTCAATATCTCTTGCAGTTGCAAAGCCTTTGCCTGCAGAATCGTACTGTAATGTGTAGGTAACAGCCCCTGTATAGCCGGGGAAAGAAGCTGACCAGGAAAAAGTAAGTGCATTTTGAGCCTGTGTAGCCAATGTAGCAGTTACCGTACTTACAGTACTGGTAAGGGTAGAAGAATCTGCAAATGGCGTAACCGTTATTTTTACGGTGTTGGATGCATAACGCTCGTTGTTATTGGCGTAAGAAGAAAGTAATCTTATGTCAACAATTTTTGCAACACCCACTCTATAGCCATAACCCAGTAAAATAGTATTTAGTTCTCTTCCTGTTAAGGTGTTACTCAAGGCACCATTTACGGTTTTAGAAGCCGGGTTGCCAAATGTTCCACCTGCTGAATCAAATTCAAGTACATACTTGGTGGTAGAAGAATCATTGGCATACTTAGGATTTGTCCAGGAAAAAGTAACCACTGTTTTGGCTGTATCAGCTGCAACCGGTGTAACGCTGGCAACAGAGCTGGTAAGCACCGGAGAAACACCTTCCTGGTACAAAGGCAACGGTTCGGATTTGTACAAATTGTCTACCTTATTACAAGCTGCAACAACTGTTGCAAGGGAAATTACAGCTATCAATAGTTTAAAAATATTTTTCATTTTACAAGTTTTTATTGCGAATTATAATTTTACAACCGTGTACTTTCCTGAACGGAAGTTGAGTGTTATTTTGAAGTTGCCTGCCTCTGAAGGTGTTGGTATTGCATCAGGGTCACTACCATATTGAGGACTATTATCATTTAAGCCCAAATCTCCACTTGAAGCTGAGCCACCAGATCCACTTTTAAGACCATATTGTGGTTGCCATTTGGTTAAAGTTGACAGGAATTTATATGCCTTTCCAGGAACAAAACTCATGGTAATGTTGTATTCGGTTAAAGACACCCTTGTTAATTTTTGGGCGGCAGGCGGGTCATTGGTCCAGCTGCTCGGGCTTGCATCGCCTGTAATGTACAATACATTTGTAGTAGGCACCGGAATGGCTACATCAAGGTAAGGGCTAACTTTTATCTTCACCACATTTGAATATAGTGGAACAGCGGTACCATTTGCAAGTGCTGCTTTAATTCTGAAATCTACATTGTAAGCCTGGCCATCATTCAACAGCAGCCTGGTTAAAATACCGTTCAATTCCTTTACGGTTAACACTTTTTTAAGTTCCCTTGCTATAGACAGCTCCTGAAAATTACCACTGGTAAAATTTTTACCTGCAGTATCAACCTGCAATATATAAGTTACATCCTGCGAACTGATACCGGTAGTTAACTTATAATCCGGGTTGGTCCAGGAAAAAACAACTGCCTGGTTATCTGCATTGTCTCTTAATAAAATTAAGTCGGCAGTACTGGAGGCCGTTAGCACAGGTGCAGTGCCGCCTTTAAAAAACACTTTGTTCTCTTCCTTTTTACAAGCAGTAATCAATACTGCCGAGAACAGTATAATACCCAATGATTTAAATATATTTTTCATAACAACAATTATTTATAGTGATGATTAGAAGCCGGTGTTTTGTGTAAGATTTGAATTGGCTACCAGGTTAGAAGAAGGAATGGCAAATAAATTATACTTGCTGTCTACCGCCGTACCTGATGATACACCTCCTTTCCATGGCCATAATTTAGTGCCGGAGGTAAGTAAACCATAGCGTACCAAATCGGTTCTGCGATGACCTTCCCAGTACAATTCTCTTGCTCTTTCATCAAGTATAAACGGAAGTGTAAGATCTACCGCATTTATCTGTCCCTGATTGGTAGAACCGTAAGCTCTTTTCCTTATTTCATTTATATATCTTAATGCATTACCTGCATCACCTCCTGTACCCTGGCGCAATATGGCTTCTGCGTAAATCAAGTACATTTCCGACAAACGGAAAACCGGAAAGTCTACATCAGAAAAATTCTTGTTGATATCTGAAACCGGCCCACCATCAGAACGGATATTTACATACTTTTTTACTCTTGGCCCCTGGTTAAAATCACTTACATCATTTATTACCAGTTGAGCAGCATCGGTACCATATTTAGAAGTTGTAAACAGTGCTCTTTTATCAGTAGCACCTGTTTTATCCTCAAATAAGTTTACAAAGGCTGCAGTGGCTCTGTAGCCATACCAACCACCACCAACACCAAAATCATTGTAATCATCACCTGCGGCAGCATGAATAAAAAATGTTGTATTGCCAAAACCAGTAGTTTTTAAACCATCACAATTAATTGCATAGATAAACTCATCTTTTGCCTTGTCATTATCTGCCATAAAAGCACCGGCATAACTGTTATGCAACTTATAGCCGCCATCAATTACTTTTTTAGAATAAGTAATTGCGGTATCAAAAACTTTTGGATCAGCTCCACCTGTATATACATTTGCATTGAGGTAGATACGTGCCAGCAATGCCCATGCTGCACCCTGGTCAACCCTTCCATATTCTATAGTTTTAACCGGTGCCAAAGAACTTTCAATTGCTTTTAATTCACCTGCTATGTAATAAAATAAATCTTTGCGTAAAATCTGGCGTGGTAGTGTAGCACCAATTTTATCATCCTCTGTTATAAAGGTAGATTTACCAAATAAATCCATCATAACCCAATAGTTAAAAGCACGTAAAAAACGAACTTCTGCTACAGATTTTCTAATATCGGATATTTCGGCATCGCTAATATCTCCTTTACTTTTTTTGTCATTTAATTTTTCATCTGTACACTCTCTTAAATATTCATTGATGAGGGTAACATTGTAAATAGGTCTTGCATAGATCCCTTTTAAAAACGGATCCGCATCATTCCAGCTGAAGTTGTGAAAATCTTTAATGGTTTGGTCATTCCAGGCAACAATAGCTTCATCTGTAGGTAATTCCTGGCAATTGAAAAACATGCGGATAAATGCTATCTGCGAGCCTTCATCCAATCCGCCACTGATATCTGCAGAACCTGCCGGACCAGTATTGCCGGATGTTGCCATGGTGCCATATATTTTTGCCAATACACTCTTATAACCGGCAGCGGTTTTATACGCTTTTTCCGGGGTAAGATCGTTCTGCGGAAAAAGATCCAGTTTTTTAGCGCATGAAGCTGCAACAATCGATACAATCAATAGTAAGATTGTGTTTTTGATAATTGTACTTTTCATAATAGTTTTTTTATTTAATATTTTAAAAATCCAGATTTAAACCCAGTGAATAAACTCTTGGGCGTGGGTAGATGGTATTATCAACCTGGCTGTCTCCTGAGTTTTCAGGATCCAATCCTTTGTAGTTGGTAATCACCAATACATTCTGCACACTCGCTGATATGCGAAGCGCCGCTTTACCCTTTAATATCTTACCCGCATTGTAACCAACATTGATATTATCAAGGCGGAAGAAAGAAGCATTCTCAATATAATAATCAGAAAGAAACTGATTATTGGAAAATCCGGTTTCAAGATAATTCCTTGAAACATTGCTGGTAAAATTTAATGGATTCTTCATAGCTCTTAAAACACCTGCATTGGAGAAATAGTTGTTGTACATGTAATTTCCTATACTGGCATGCGCCGCAAACCCAAGGTAAAAATCTTTATAATTAAACTGTGTATTTACACCAAACAACATATCTGCCGCTGGCTTTTTATACAAGTAGCGATCTGCATCATTAATAATGCCATCCCTGTTTAAATCTTCATACAATCCTTCAATTGGTTTACCAGAAGCTTCATCATAAATCTGCTTGTAAACAAAGAAGGTAGATGGTGCATAGCCTACTAAATGTCTGCCGATATTATTTCCTGTACCACCTGCAATACCACTGGTTGGAATGCCTTTAAAGTTGTCATCTTTTTGCTTAAGCAAATTGGTGATTTTAGATTGATTGTAAGTTACATTAAAACCAAAATCCCAGGAGAAATTAGCTTTTTTAATGGGTGTTGTGTTTATAGTAAACTCAACGCCTCTGTTTTCGATATTGCCCACATTGGTAAGCAATTCAATATTGAAATTTGCACCTGCGGCTACCGGAACAACGCTCAGCAAATCTTTTGTTTTCTTTTGATACAATTCAATTGAACCTGAAATTCTGTTTCTGAGAAAACCAAAATCCAAACCAATATTATTGGTGGTGGTAGTTTCCCATTTTAAATCCGGATCGTAAGCGCCGGGCCTGGAGAACCCGTTGAAAGTGTTGCCAAACTGGTATTGCGCAGCATTGTTACTCAAAGAATAAACAGGCAAATAACTATAGTTTCCAATTCCGTCCTGCTGGCCGGTAATTCCCCAGCCATATCGTACTTTTAACTCACTTACTACAGATGAAGTTCTGAAAAGTTCTTCTTTCAATTTCCATGCAAGCGCCACAGCAGGAAAATAACCTACCCTGTTTGTTTCAGAAAATTTAGAACTTGCGTCTCTTCTGATAGATGCGGTAACCAGGTATTTGTTATTGACGGTAATATTGGTTCTGCCAAGGTAAGATTCCAACCTGTTTTGTGGCTTATCTGTTGCAAAAGCAGGCTCGGTGCCTGGGATAACTTTACCATCAGCAGAATAGGATTCATAATTGTACACATTGGTTACAAAATCCTGGTAGGTATGGCCTGCCAATACATCGATCTTGGTATTAATTGACTTGATATCTTTTGCATAATACAAAGATGTTTCCAGGATGCTGTTGTTTTTAAATTGAGCATAATGGGTAAACCGTCCTGCTGAGTTAGCCTGCACCTGTGTAACCAATTGCGGAGCTGAAATATCATCTCCCTTTCCAAAAGCATTATCTAAACCGGCATTAACAATAACGTGTAAATCGGGTAAAAAATGAAATTTATAATCCAGTTGAATATTTCCAATAAAACGGCTAACTACAGAATTGTTATTCCTCAAATTTAATAAAGAAAGTGGGTTTGGCTGAGAAGAACCGCCTCCGGTACCGATCGGTTTACCATTTGATTGTAACCACTCAAAATTTCCACCATACGGGTTACTTTGATTGATACTTTGTGTAGGATCAAATGAAGCAGCAGCACCTACCGCACCGCCGTCTGCAAAACGGTTTTTTGTCTGGCTGAGTTTTGCATTCAGGTTTACAGAAAGATGATCTTTAAAAAACTTTGGAGAAAGGTTTAAAGCAGTAGTAAGCCTGTTGAATTTATCTGTTTTTAAAATACCTTCCTGCGTTAAATAACCTGCGGAGAGACGGAATGGTAAAACATTGCCGAGCATACCACTTGCACTAATGTTATTATCCCATCCCAATGCCTGCTGGAATACTTCCTTTTGCCAGTTAGTATTGGCAGTACCCAATAATTTTGAATAGGCAGTACTACCTGTTTTTACAGCGTCTTCGTTAAGGATACTTCTAACCTCATCACCTGTTAACACATCAACGGTTTTACCCACTTTAGAAAGGTTTACCTGTGTGTTATAATTGAACTTAACTTTTCCTTTGGAGCCCTTTTTGGTAGTTATAATAATGATACCATTACTTGCCCTTGAGCCATACAAAGCGGTTGCAGATGCATCTTTTAAAACGCTCATTGATTCAATATCATTGGGGTTGATGGTGTTTAGAATATTACCATTACCGGTGATGCCATTGCTTTCAACAGGTACACCGTCTATTACTATCAATGGATCGTTACTGGCATTTAAAGAAGCTCCGCCCCTTATGCGGATACGGCTGCCACCACCGGCGCTACCGCCACCTGATGTAATTTGTAAACCGGCAACTTTACCCTGCAGCAACTGCTCCGATGAGTTAATGTTGCCCTTTTGGAATTCTTTGGTTGTAATTGCTGTAACAGCACCTGTTAAGTCACTCTTTTTCCTGGTACCATAAGTAACTACTACCACATCACTCAACTGCTGCGAAGCTTCTACCATACGCACCTCGACTGTGCTGCCGGTAATGGTAATTTCCTGCGTGGCATAGCCAATGGAAGTTACAAGCAGTGTAGTTGCATTGGCTGGTACGTTTATTCTAAAAGTACCGTCACCCGCTGTTTGTGTTGATACCTTGGTACCTTTTGCAGATACAGTAATACCACCCAACGGCGTGTTATTTTTTGATTCAGTCACCTTACCGGTAACAACATTTTGCGCCATGGCAAGCGTTGTAAACAAAGTAAGTACAATCGTTAGTGTAATCGTTACCGAAAACAGTTCGTAAAGCCTTTTAATGCTCTTTTTCATTTGCATAATTTTTAAACGGCCGATGAAATACCTAGCAGGATGAATTTGTATAAGTTAGTTTTTGGCAGTACAGCAGGGCAATACTGTTCATTTCATACGCAAATCATATCGTTGTTAGCATTTCATATAGCAACCATTTTGTTAGTATAAATTGATTGGTATGAGAATGTGTAATTATTACACAATAGTAATCAATATTTTTTATTTTAAAAAATATTGTTAAAAATAAATAATTTAAATTCAGGGAATATTAAACAAAAGGCTTTAACGCTTCAGCAAATAAAGACAGCTCTTTTACTTTTGTTTCAATTGTCTTAAATAAGCTGGGATCTAAAAGTCAATTCCTATCAACTTTTTCTTTTTTCTTGCGTATTTCTCAAAGTCAAACTTGTACAATTTGCCTGGCCGGTGGGCTACATCCTGCTCCATCTCGTTAATGTCTGTTAATAAATCCATAGCAAAAAATTTCTTTCTGAAATTACGTCTGTCCATTTTTATGTACAATATAGCCTCGTATAAATTTTGCAGTTCTCTTAAAGAAAACTTTTTAGGCAACAGGTTAAACCCAAGCGGATGTTCCTGCACCCGTTTTTGTAATTGTTCCAAACAGGTATCAAAAATTTGCTGATGATCAAAAGCCAGGTCTGCTTCGCTTTTTACGTCATGCCAATGCAATTCATTTTCAAGAATATTCAATTTATGATGCTGCACATTTATCAAAGAGTAATAAGCCACAGAAATAACCCTTCCTGCCGGATGCCTGTTAACTTTTCCAAAAGTATGCACCTGCTCCAGGTACACATCACTCAGCCCGGTTCGTTGCTTTAGAATCCTGTAAGCTGCATCATCCAAATCTTCGTTGGGAAAAACAAGATCCCCCAGTAGAGACCATTTACCATGGTACTTTTTTAAATCACTTCGAATTAAAAGTACCTTCAGCTTACTCTCATCAAAACCAAAAATCACGCAGTCAACGGATAAGGCAATCTTGTTAATATTCTGAACCTCCGACTGTATAACCTGTAAGGTTTTTACGGTATTTGGTTGTAAAGCAGGGTTACTATTTGGCATTTATTTAATTAATTGTTGCTAATTGCTAAGTTGAGGGGAATAAGTATTTTTTTGCCCGCCATAACGGTAATTTTAGCTCCCGGTAAAATGGATTGTGTAACATTCAACACACATTGGCTACCCAGGCCTGGGTTTACTAATATTTCTGATCCACTGGGTAAAACAGCTGGTGGCATTGTATTGTAAGTCCAGTTGGCAGGATCATTCCAGTTGCCGCCACCAATAAACATATATACATTGGCCGGATGATAGATATATACATGGTATTCCCCCGGCTGCAACGTAACATTCTGGTTGTTAGATGCAAGATTGAATTTAACATCAGTACCTCCATTGACACCAGAACCTGTTCCATTGCTTACATAATTGTACCAGTCACCCGTAGCCTGAAATCCTATGTTACGTGTTTGTGTTACCACATCTAAATTAGCGACTGCATTTATTTTTAATCCGCTTGCAGCATTGTCTGTAATCTGACATCTTTTATACAACCCATTATTATCAAAAAAATCATAACTAAAGTTAGTGCTATTAAAAACATCGGCATTGGAAGTTCTTAAATTGATAAGCTTACTATAAACATTGTACAATTTTATTCTGTCTGGTTCCAGCATTTGTTCCCATTTAGGAGGTTTATTGGCAACCCTGTCTCCGCCAAAATTAATACTTACATCATACCCTCTTTCACCAAATTGCCAAATCATTTTTGGCCCCGGTGTGGTAAAGAATACCGCAGCAGTTGCGGCTTGCCTGTCTAGTGCTGTGGCTAAATTTTTTACGTTATAACCACCTGATTGATTACCGTTTTGAATGGTTCTCACCATCACCCTTTCCTCATCATGACTATCCATATAGCCAAAGGCTGCTGGCCGGCTGAAATTTGACTGGCTGCTATTATACATTACTCTGGAAAAATCAGATCCGCTGCCAAAACCCATAGAAGCTTCGCTATAAGCATGGTTGCTGTTGCTCCATAATAAATATCCCTTATTGGCATATTGTTGTTCCTCCTGGCGTTGCTGACCTAAAAATTCCAGGATCATATAAGTTGTTGGATACTTCGGTATTATGAAGTCGTAATAACGGTTTAAATTGGTTAAACGGCTACCATCAAAATCTTCAACTGTTCCTCCATCGGTAACTTTTTGGGTAAACCCTTTAGCCAGATCGAACCTGTATCCATCAATTTTATATTCCAGTATCCAGTATTCAAGTGCCCGTCTTACCAGGTATTGAGTAGCTGTTTTTGTATGGTTCAAATCTTCAAAAACACTATAAGGGTGTGGCGCAGTTTGGTTGAACCACGGACTGTTGGCAGCGGGTCTGCCCGCAGCTGCATCCCAATACAACCTGCCTTGTGGCGTATTAAAGGCATCCAAATGATTATACACCACATCCAAAATTACCGCTATCCCATTTTCGTGACATAAATCAATAAATTCCTTGAACTTATCTTTGGTTCCGTATGCCTTATCCAGCGCAATATAAAATGATGGATTGTAACCCCAGCTTTCGTTACCGCTAAATTCATTCACGGGCATCAGTTCTATGGAATTAATACAAAGGCGCTTAAAATAATTGATACTATCTATCAGCATCTGGTAATTACGGGCATCTCCAAAATCACGGATCAACAATTCATAGGTTACCAGGTTGCGTTTATCAGGTTTTACAAAGTTGTTTACTTTCCAGTTGTAAGCAGGCTGGCAGGTTTTGAATACACTTATGTATCCATTGGTACCTGAATTTACATTAGGGTCTGTTGGGTAAGGCTTTAAACCAGGATAAGTTGCAACAGGTATAAATTTGTCATTCCACGGGTCCAGCACTTTTTCTGAATATGGGTCAGCAATAAAAATAGTGTTATCAACCAGGTATTGAAAAGAATATTCAAAGCCGGGAGTAAGCCCTTTTAGGGTAATCCAATAGTAAATGCCATCAGGCGTTTTATTTAGTTGATTGCCAGGCTGTGGCAACCACGCATTTGGTTGAAAATCTCCCAGCAATACTGCAGTTTGTTTATTGGGCGCATACAATACCATGGTTACTGAATCGCAACCGGGCCAGTAATTGATACCTTCCTGTACGCCCGCCGGAAGTGGTAAAATAACATTTGGAGGAGGTATATAAAACTGCAACGTGTCGTAATAACTTACAGCATTTATAATTACCTCTGCAATAAATTGCTGTGTACCAGCCTGCACAATAGTAGCACTCCCGCTAATTGTATTGCTGCCAACAACAGTACTGCCAACCTGCGTTCCGTTAAAATAAAGCTTTAAGCTACCGGCCGCTGACGAGGCTAAAGCGGTTACAGCAACCTGCTGATTCAGGCTGGCATTTATTAATTCGTTTGTTAAGTTAAAAGTGGGTATCAGTGCAGGGGTTGTAAATACTATATTGTTGCTGCCTGCGGGATATATTGGTACAAACATATCACTGTTATCTGCATTTTTTTGAACCTTAGTACCGGCTCCATCCCTAAAAAGCAAGGCGATTTTAAAAATTGTTTCTCCGACAGGTACTCCACCCAACGCCGAATTATAATAAGCCCTTGGGTTAGTGATTGTAAAACTCCACTTATCATTACCTAATGAGGTTGCAGCGGGTGCGGTAGTAGTAGCCCAGACAGTTGAAACATACTTCCAATCGGAGTTTGTTGTACTATTACTGGTAATTACACCCAAATGCATGTAAACGCCACCCACAAAACCTTGCAGGGCCTTATTACCTTTTGTAGCATCCATTGTAATAACAATGGTAGAATTGTCGTTGGGGAATTGGGAAGACCAGGTTAATAATTGTGCTTTTGCGAAAAGAGACAAAAATACAATACTTACAAAGAGAGTTAATTTCTGCATGTGGCAATTTTTAATGTGTAAATAAAACACATTAAATCAATACTGCAAAAATTTGTTTAACTTATTTTTCAAATAGTTTTTTTCCGTCTATAAAAGTAGCCAGCACTTTTGTTTGCAGGATGGCTGGCACCGGGCAATTAAGTAAATCCGTATCCAATACAATAAAATCTGCTGCTTTACCAATTTCCAGGCTACCCTTTTCATTTTCTTCAAAGGCAGCTTTGGCGGCCCATAGTGTCATACCCAGTAAAGCTTCCTGCCTTGTAAGTGCATTTTCCGGCTGAAAGCCAGCAACGGGATATCCCTTTGCATCAACCCTTGCTACTGCAGCTAAAAATGTTTTAAACGGATTGATATCTTCCACCGGAAAATCGGTACCCAATGGCATCCAGCCGTTTTGATTTAATAATTGCTTGTAGGCGTAGGCCGTTTTTATCCTTACTGGCCCAAGCCTATTGCCTGCCCAATACATATCGCTGGTGGCATGCGTTGGCTGCACACTTGGGATGATACTGGCGGCGCCGAACAAATCAAAATCCTTTTCATTTATCACCTGTGCATGCTCTATTCTCCAGCGCAGTTCATTTTTGCCTTTTAATACATCGTTATAAATTTTTAACATCTGCCGGTTACCACTGTCGCCAATGGCATGTGTACACAATTGAAATTTTGATTGGCTGAGTTTGCTTGCAATCGTTTTGTAATGGTCGGGCGTATTTAATAAAAAGCCTTTCCAGCCGGGCTTATCGGTATAATCTTCCAAAAGGCAAGCCCCCCTTGAACCAAGTGCACCATCAGCATACATTTTAAATCCACCTACATGTAACCCATGGGTTTTGTAAGGGCCCTTTTTCAACCACCTGTTATAATATTGTGCACTATCACTGAGCAGTGCAAATACTTTCATTTTTAAACTGCCAGCCTGTTGTGCAGCATCTACCAGTTGAATGGTATGTTCACTAATGCCGCAATCATGCACACCGGTAAGTCCGTAAGAAAAACAGGTATCCTGCGCCTGCAAAAAATATTGCACCGCCAGTTTATCGTCAATCAACGGAATTTTATTTTCTGCAATGTCCATTGCATTATCTACCAGGATGCCGGTTAGCAACCCGTTTCTTATTTCAATGGTTCCTCCATCAATTTTGGTGGAAGTGGTAATGCCGGCAATATCCAACGCTTTTTGATTTACAAGGGCAGCGTGGCCATCTACCCTTTTTAAAAATACCGGCCTGTCGGGAAACAACGCATCTAATTTTTCCTTTGTTGGAAACTCTTTTATTGCCCAGTCATTCTGGTCCCAGCCTCTTCCAAACAACCAGGTTGTTTTGGCGGTAGCAGCATACCTTGTTAACTCCGCTATTACTTCTTCAAAAGAAGTAGTACCGGTTACATCACATTTCCACATATCAGTAGCGTAGCCGGTAAAATGGCAATGGGCATCTATAAACCCGGGGTAAATATTTTTACCGGCCATATCTGTAATATCATCCGCATCATAGGCTTTCAAAATTTCATCATTACTTCCGGTAGCTACTATTTTGCCATCCTCTATAGCCATGGCTTGTTGTATGGAAAAATTTTTATCCGCAGTATAGATTTTTGCATGATGCACAATGCTGCTTACTTTTTGCCTGAACTTACAAGCACTGGTGCTTAATAAAAATAAACAGCAAAAAATTGTTAACAACCAGTTATTGCAATGCATATAAAATTATTTTTATTTTTGTCTGACTAAGTAACTGAAACCAAATGTAAGCCTGTATGACCTCACCCCCAAACCCCTCTTCAAAGGAGAGGGGCTATAACCCTTACCCCGTGTGAGTTTTATCGTTTTGGCAGAATTTTCGTCAGAGCTTAAAGAATTATTTTTCTAAAAATACTATAAATGCTGGTTTCATAAATTTTAACTTTGAGCCAATCAAGTAAATTATATGTACAACAACGAACAGACAACTGAATTACAGGAAACCAGTAAAGAATGGCTTTCATCTTTTCAAACCAATAAAATTATAGCAGTTGATAATGAAAATATTGAAACCCTAAGAGCCGTTCTGCAATTTCATGAGTACCGGTATTATGTTCAAAACGACCCGCTCATCAGCGATGCTGAATACGATGCGTTATATAAATTATTAGAGCAAACAGAAAAAGAAAACCCTGGCCTGGTAACTCCTGACTCCCCTACGCAAAGAGTGGGCGCAGGGTTAACCAATGAGTTTTTGAAAGTAGAACATTTGGTGCCAATGCTTTCGCTTGAAAATTCTTACAACGCAGCAGATTTACTGGATTGGGATAGAAAGGCGAGGGAACTTTCGGGCCAGGAAGCTGTGGAATACTGCATAGAACCCAAGTTTGACGGAGCCAGCATTTCCCTGATTTACGATCATGATTTGCTGAGCCGTGCCGCTACAAGAGGCGATGGAGTGGTAGGTGATGAAATTACACTCAATACCAAACAAATTAAATCAGTGCCACTTTCTGCAAAATTCAGTAGCTATGGAATTGAACAAATTGAAATTAGAGGCGAGGTATTGATTAATAAAAATAATTTTAAAACTTACAACGACAAGTTGATAGAAGAGGGCCTGCCTCCTTTTGCAAACCCCCGCAATGCAGCAGCCGGCTCTTTACGTATGAAAGATGCAACGGCTGTTGGTAAAAGAAATTTAGAGGCATTTTTGTATCATGTGAGTTGGGTGGTGAGTGGGGAGAGTGGAGCGACAACGGACGACCGACGACCGACGACCGATAATGAGGCACCAGCCACTCATAGTGGCATGTTGCAGATGCTTTGGGAATTGGGTTTTAAAAGTCCAAAAAAAGAAATGCTGGTGGTTAAAGGTATTGACGGGGTAATTGCACATATACAGGAGTTTGAAAAATTACGGGACGATTTGCCCTACGAAATAGATGGCATGGTTGTGAAAGTAAATGACCTGGCTTTACAGGATAAATTGGGCATGACGAGTCATCACCCACGGTGGGCCATTGCGTATAAATTTAAAGCGAGACAAGCCACCAGCCAAATGCAGGGAGTTGAGTTTCAGGTTGGCAGAACGGGTGCAGTTACGCCGGTAGCTAAAATACAACCGGTGCTTGTAGGCGGGGTTACGGTATCCAGTATTTCTATCCACAACGAAGAATACATAAAAGAAAAAAACCTGATGCTGGGTGATACCATTTTGATAGAGCGGAGTGGTGATGTAATACCACAAATTGTAAAATCGTTTCCGGAATTGCGCAAGGGAAGCGAAACTGCTATCCAGTTTCCTGTTGATTGCCCGGTGTGCAACCACCAACTTTTTAAACCGGAAGGAGAAGCTGTTTGGCGCTGCATCAATATTAACTGCAGTGCACAGGTAGTGGAGCGCATTATTCATTTTGTTAGTAAAGATGCAATGGATATAAAAAGTTTTGGCGATGCCAATGTGCGTAAGTTTTATGAAATAGGCCTGCTCAAAGATGTACCCGGGGTATATGAATTAAACTTTGATAACATCAGCAAGCTGGAGGGCTTTGGAAAAAAATCGATCGATAATTTACAACAGGCTATTGAGCAATCAAAAATGCAGCCATTGCACCGGCTTATTTACGGATTGGGCATAAGGTATGTGGGGGAAACAACTGCTAAAACGTTGGCTAATGTGGTTGAGCATCTGCTGGATTTTGCAGCCTATGATATTGAAAAATTACAGCAATTAGAAGATGTAGGCGTAAAAGTTGCAGGCAGTATTTACAGATTTTTTCATGATGAAGAAAACCTGCAAATGCTTAAAAAACTGGAGCTGTTGGGCATTTCATTAAAAAACCAGAAAAAGCAAAACACCGAAAACGGACTGCTGACCGGTGAAACTTTTTTATTTACCGGCACTTTGAGTAAACTTAAAAGAAGTGATGCAGAAGAAATGGTAGAAAAAAACGGCGGTAAAATTGTAAGCGGCGTTAGCAGTAAATTGAATTACCTGGTAGTGGGCGAAGATGCTGGCAGCAAATTAGAGAAAGCAAAAAAAATTACTGCCATAAAAATTATCAGTGAAGAAGATTTTATAAAATTATTACCCGGATAGGAAAAATATTTTTTATATTTATAGTGATTGTTTCAGCAACCAATTTAAACTACAGCATACTTGTCAACAGAAATACATCCTCTCATTTAAAACTTTTTTTATGATCCCGAAAGTAAAAAGCGAATTGTGGAAAACAATAAAGCTGGATGCTCAAAATATTTCGCACCGGAAATATGCTGTATCCTCACTTGGCAGAGCAGCAAGTTATCGCACCAATTTGTATGAGGATGGAAAAATTCTGAACGGTTCCATCACCTCTGGTTACAGAACCCTGAACCTTCATTTTGAAGTGGGAAATGGCACCATTTATTTACACAGGGAAATAGCCAGGCTTTTTTGTAAAAAAGGATCATCTAAAGCAAAATATGTAATTCACCTCAACCATAAAAAGCAGGACAACCATCTTGATAATTTAAAGTGGGCAAGCCTTAAAGAGATGAGCGATCATCAACAAAACAGTCCGCTAAAAATTGCCTACAAACTGGTGCAAAGCAACAGAAAAACAGGGTTGAAACTGGATGCTGCTAAAGTAAAAAACATCAAGAAAGTCCTTAGACTTAAAAATAGAAAAATTACCTACAAACAACTGGCTGAGCAATACGATGTAAGTGAGATGACAGTTTACAGAATTAAAAGCGGTGAAAACTGGGGGCATATTAAATAGCCTGTTCAATATATTCAGCAACTATAAAATAAAATGCAGGAACCGGCAACAGGTACGGTCCAAATTTTCGCTTTTGCTCCTATCTCCGCCTGCAGGCAAGCCCCGGGGGGAATTACTATATTAAACTTAATGCTTATCACAAAATCTGTAACAAGCTTAGATGGTGGCTTGGGAAAATTTGTGATGTTGGTGGCAAGTCTATGAACGACCATTCAGTTCATCAAAATCTAAGATCATGAAGATTGTATTCCTTTCAATATTTCTTTTATTCTGCCGCAATCTCAATGCCCAGGTTTCATATTCCAAATTATCGTTGCCTTACGGAAAGTATGCTGTTGGTTTCAAACACTATATTCGTTACGACAGTACAAGAACCTATGAAAGATTAAGCGACTGGAATAAAAAAGCAATCGCCAGGCCAATTCCAATAAGCCTATGGTTTCCTGCTAAAAAACAAATTCAAAATAACCAAATGACTATTGAGGACTATATGGTGATTTTGAAAGAAGAGGAAGAATGGGAAGTGCTACCTGATGAAAGAATTCTTGACTGGTTTTATTACAGTAATTCTGACGAAAATAAAAGTCATTTAAAAGAAAAAGTAAAAGCGGTAAAAAACACAAAGCCTTTTCAAAATAAATTTCCTGCCGTAGTATATTCACCAAGTTATCAGGCAAGTTCAATAGAAAATTTTGCCTTATGTGAATTTCTTGCAAGTCATGGTTTCGTTGTTATTTCAAGCCCAAGCAGAGGAACAGATAATCGTTTTTTGGATGGAGGAACTACACGGGATATTGAAACTCAGGCAAGAGATATACAATACCTGATAAACGAAATTGAAAACCTGCCCTTTACTGATAACAATAATCTTGCGGTAATTGGTTTCAGTTTTGGAGGCATTTCAAATGTTCTTGCACAAATGATGGACAAAAGAATTAAAGCAATTATTTGTTTGGATGGAAGTATTAAATACCAATATCAAAAAATTCAAGCGTCACCCTATTTTAATTTATTCAACGTTGATGTTCCATTTCTTTTTATGTTGCAGAAAGATATACCAATAGAAGTAATAAAAGAAGATAAAATTGAAAGTACGCTTAATACCAAATTTGAATTTTACGATTCTGTGAAGTATAGTGATGCATATTATTTTAAATTCAATAACATGACACATTCTTATTTTAGTTCTATGGGAGTTCTTTTCCAGGAACGGGATATAAGACAAGATAAGAGCGACACTGAAATTATGGATTCGTATAAATGGGTAAATATTTACACTTTAAACTTCCTAAATGCTTTTCTAAATAATCAACATAGGGGGAAAGCATTTTTGGAAAATCAACCTGCCGTTAATGGTGTAGTTGGAGAAATAATTTTAAAAAAATCAAAGAAATCTCTTACCAAACCTTTTTCTTTTGAGGACTTTAATTTGGTTGCAATTAAACAAAATTATAATAACCTGGATAACCTTTACAACACAATAAAAAAGGAGCAACCAACATTTAAAGTTGATGAATGGAAGGCGAATACATTGGGGCTAACACTACTTTTTAAAAAGAGAATACAAGAAGGGATTAATGTATTGATGTTAAATACAAACCTGTTTCCAGAATCTGCAAATGCTTATGACAGCTTGGGTGAAGGTTATTTAATTGCAGGGGATAAAAAAAATGCGGCTGAAAGTTTTAAGAACTCTTTGAAATTTGACCCACAAAATAAAAATGCTATTAACAGACTTAAACAAATAGGCAAGTAGAATTTGGACACAAGAAGAAGATCAGCCACCAAAAAAGATATTGCTGCAAGTGTTTCTGAACAAACAAACTTCAGCTAAGCACACAATCAGCAGTTGCCCGGCACGTTAAAAATTTAGCTTTTAGTTGTTATCTTCATCTAATGTTTTCTAATCAGTGCCCAAGGCGGGATTCCGGGCAGGAAATTATAAAATCCCACCTGCAGTAATACCAGAACGAAACCATGCAACAGTTGCTGTTTGTGTTTTATTTACATTGATAAAAAAATAAAAAGCATGCTACAAAAAGAAACCATCCTTTTTTTAAAAAATCTAAGCAAAAACAATAATAAACCCTGGCTTGATGCCAACCGCAAGCACTATGAAGCGGCCAAGGCCGACTACCTTTTACTGGTGCAGGAAATAATTGATGCAGTTGCAGTGTTTGATGAAGCGATTGGTAATTTTAAAGCAAAGGACTGCGTATTTCGGGTAAACAGGGATGTACGATTCAGTAAAGATAAAAGCCCGTATAAAACCAATATGGGCGCATCTTTTAGCAGCGGAGGCAAAAAAGCAAAAGAAGCAGGATACTACTTTCATGCAGAACCCGGGCAAAGTTTTGCCGCAGGTGGCTTTTATATGCCGGAGCCAGCCGAGCTAGCTAAAATAAGACAGGAGATAGATTACAACTTTGATGATTGGAAAAAAATTGTACAGCATAAAAATTTTATTAAACATTTTCCTGCCGGGGTAGATGGTGTTTCATTACTGGTTCGTCCGCCAAAGGGCTATGATGAAAATAATGCTGCAATCGGGTATTTAAAAATGAAAGGGTTTATTGTTAGTTGCCCGCTTGGGGATAGTGATTTATCCAGCAAAAACCTGATAAAAGAAATTGCTGCTTCTTTTGCAGCCATGAAGCCAATGATTGATTTTTTAAATCACGCAGTTCAGTAGTTGATAATCGTTTAGTAGTTAGGTAGCACCACAAATTTTACAGCAGCTTTGTTTAGTGGGGTTAGGTGTTTAGTTGCCGGACTAGATTGCGAAGTATTAAGAACAAGTATTAAAAACTTTCAAAGCAGCAGTTGTTTTCACAGTTTTTTTTTGATCAACACTAATTAATACTTTTCCAGATGCATATCTGCCGAAATAGTTATAAGGGATTTCTGAATTTTAATGACTGTCCGCAATTCGGTTCTAAGAGGCGTAGCCTTGGTTAATATTGTAATCCCGCCTGAGGCGGGAGATTTCAACCTCCGCCTGTACGGGCAGGCGTTGATGAAGTAACAGATAATCTTATAAGAGCCGTAGGTTCGACCCATATATAAATGCGGTAAAACTTACTAAAAAACATGTAGTTGTATTTAGCCAGACAACAATATGAGCCGAGCCTACGGCTCTCAGATAACCGGTTTCTTAATGCTCAACGGATTAAAATCCGTTGTTACAAAACAAAAACGAGCCGACGGCTCTACAGTTTTCTTTTAATGAAGTTGCTCCTAATTGAGGATAGTCATTTGATTGTTTTGATAATACAAAAGAGCGTTTCTTCTTGAAACAAGTTCCAGGTAAGCCCTAATGAGTAATTGTATTAAGTAATAAATATATCAGCAACATTATGCCTCAGCCCATAGTTTAAAATCAACGACCCTTTCTCTGCTTATAATAATCTCTTCATCTGCCTTAATGCCTTTTAATACAATTTTAAGCCGGTTGTTGAAGTAGGGTTTTATTTGTTCAATTGAGTTGGCATTGATAATAATTTTCCGGTTTATTCTAAAAAAATCCTGTGGGTCTAAAAGCGGGTCTAATTTTTCTAAAGTAAAGTTGATGATAAACCGATTGCCTTGTGTATCTACCAGGTACACAATTTTGTTATCAGCAAAAAAGTAAGCTATTTCATTAGCTTGCAAAAAGAAAGAGCGTTGCCCAACTTTTGCTAAAAACCTGTTTTTGTAACGATTACCGAAATTTTCTTTTACCTGATCGCTTAACAAGCTATAGTTGCCGGCAGCTATTGTGTTTGCAATGTTTTTGTATTTATTAAGAGCTGCCCCCAATGCTTCGGCAGTTATGGGTTTTAAAATATAATCAATACTAAACAATTTAAAAGCATCCAATGCATAGTTATCGTACGCAGTTGTAAAAATTACCGGCTTCAGAAATTGTACCCTTTTAAAAATTTCAAAGCTGTGGCCATCACTTAAGTGAATATCCACTAACAGCAAATCTGGCGATGGTTTTGTTTGCAGCCATTGTACCGATTCTTCAATACTATCCAGGCAGGCAACCATTCTAATACTGCTGTCGTAGTTTTTAATAAGTGTCTGCAATCTTTCCGCAGCCAGTATTTCATCTTCAATTATTAAAATATCCATTTGTATGGGTATTAATTTACAGTTAGCAATGGGAGAGACACTGTAAATTGTTTATTGTTATTATCAATTGTTATGTGCTTGTTGCTTACAAGCTGGTAACGCCGGATTATATTTTGCAATCCAATGCCGGTAGAGTTCTCTATTGTTTGCTTAGCCTGCAGGTTATTGGATACCACAATGGTATTGTTGCCATTGGTGTGTACATCTATTAGCAGGGGTTTGTTCCTGCTTACCACATTGTGTTTAATTGCATTTTCTATTAGCATTTGCAGGCTTGCCGGAATAATTAATTGATTAAAATAGGCATCGTCAATCTGAACTTTAATTATCAAACCTTCGGCAAATCGTTTTTCCAGCAAAAAAATGTAAGGCTTTATAAAATCAAGTTCAGTTTTTAGTTCTACCAGCTCTTTATCATGATTACTTAAAATGTACCGGTACACTTTGGAGAACTCTTCAATAAACCGGTTTGCTTCCTTGTTATCTTTCATAATTAAAGCAGCAAGCACATTGAGGTTATTAAATAAAAAATGTGGATTTATCTGACTTTTAATTAACTGCAGCTCTGCCTGTGCTGTTATACTCTTCAATTGCTCTGCATGCAGGCTGGTGGTTTGGTATTCTTTAAAATAATAAATGATGGTATTTATAAGATGGAATAAAAGGTTCACCAATGAACCATACATCAGGTTAAGTTTTAAGGGCGTAAAGTTTTCCTGCAGCGAAAATGAATGCAATCCCATTCCCATTATAAGTACAACTGCAACAGTAATGACAGTTGAAGTAATAGTACCTGCAATAAAAAACACCACCGGGAAACGGATATTATTTTTCTCAACCGGTATTATTTTTCGAACAAAAATTTCCAGGTACCGGTTACTTTCCAGTGATAAAAAAGTAATCAGCAAAATGGTAGCTAAAGCTGCATACCAATCAATACGGATATTGAAATAATAATACACTTTACAAAATTCTGTATTCAAATAAGTGTACAACGATAACAAAAATGCAAAATGGTATCTGTACTTATGGGTGAACATCACTAATAAATTAATAAAGCATCAACAGTTAAACAAAATACTTGTTCACTGCCGATGCTTTAGTATTAAAAATGGATATTATTTTAAAGCAGTATCTTATTAATTATATGTATAACGCCATTTTTTGCCACTATATCAACTTCTGTGATACCAGAAACTGTAGCAGCACTGCCGGATATTTTAACAGTATTGGGATTTAGCCCGATAGTTAATTTAGCTAACGGATTTAAAGTAAATGGTGTTTCACCCACAGTAAGATCACCGGCAAAAATGTTAGTGCCAAATGCATGTGCCAATACTATTGCGCCAACAGCTGCAGATGGGTTAGCCTCTATTTCAGCTTTGCTATCTAAAGTTGTTGGGAAGCCGTCGTTGATTGGTGCAAATACAGTGAATTTTCCTGGCCCACTCAAAGCGCCTGCCAGTCCTCCATGTATTACAGCAATTTCCAATAAGGCAAACCTAGGGTCGGCAATCACAATTTCAGCAATGGTTTGTGTTGGCGGCACCAACACCTTGCTGCTGATTTTGTGTATCACCCCGTTGGATGCAGCAATATCTGCAGTAGTAACTTTTATGCCATTTACAAAAACACCATTGGCGTTTTTAGAAGCGAAAATATTTAAGCCATTAAGTGTTTTAACCGTATCGCTTGCAGGTACTCCTGCTGCCATTACCTTGGCGCCCACTACATGATAGGTAAGTATTGGGGTAAGCACAGATGTTATTTGTGCAGGTGTTAATGCATCAATAGCACTCTGCGGAAAACCCGACGCAATAAATGCATCATTGGTTGGGGCAAATACAGTAAGGTTTGCAGTGTTTTTTAACACATCCACCAACCCTGCTTTGGTAACAGCGCTTACCAAAATACTAAGTGTTGGGTCAGCTGCAGCAATATCCACAATAGTAGTAGATGGTGCTGGTGGTAATGGATCATCTTTACAAGATACCGTTGTGCCGGCAATAACCGTTCCTAGCCCAATAAACAGGAACAGATTTTTGATGTTGAATGTAGATTTCATGTGTCTAAATTTTTAAGTTAATTGATACCTTAAAAACACAAACAAAATAATATTGGATTGGCTAAGGGAGTGAGTTGTATAAAAAAGGGAGCCAGTTGTTTTTATTTTTCTTTTTAGTTGTATTTACAAACGGAGGTGCACAAAATAAAACCGGGCTAACTTATTAGGTTAGCCTGGAAGTGAGTATTTATTCAATTTAAATATTAATGTAGTTAGACTAAGTGTCTAAAACCAAGCTAGCCCTGCATGACCTCACCCCAAGCCCTCTACTATAAAACTGGAGTCCCTGTACCTCGTTTGACCTCACCCCCAGCCCCTCTCCAAAGGCAGAGGGGAGCTTGGCACTGATACCTCAACTCTCTTTTCTTATTCGATTAGTAATCTCATTTTTCTTGTACGCTTATTTAGAATTAGATTTTCATTTTCCAGTTCTATTCCGCAAAACATCAGTGCACTTATAGTACGCTCCAAGGGCAGAGGGGAGCTTGACCCTAATACCTCAAAGCTCTTTTCTTATTAAATTAGTAGTCCCATTTTTCTTGTACGCTAATTTAGAACCAGCTTTGCATTTTCCTGTTCTATTCCGCAAAACATCAGCGCACTTATAATACAATCAAAAGCCCGCCCGGCCAGAATGTATCTCCCGGGCTGGCGTTCTGCCGGGGAGAGGGCTAGAACCATTAACCAGCGATTGTTTTATCGCTATGCCAGATTATAAGTTGGAGAAAACTAATAAAATATCAATTCAAATCCCAATTAACACTCCCGTCTTTTTCATCTTTAATGGCAATGCCCAGTGTATTCAGCTGTTTGCGGATTTTGTCGGATGTAGTGTAATCTTTTTTTGCTTTGGATTCTTTACGTATGTCTATCAGCAATTCCATTACACCCTGCAGGGTATTGTTGTTGCTGCTCACCATGCTGGTTAACCCAAATATATCTACCAAATAAAAAGTAAATTGTTGCTGCAAAAGTGCCAGTGTGCTACCTGCAAGTGCGGTGGTTTTTATATGCCCGTCTTTTATGGAATTAATAACGGGCGCCAGCTCAAACATATTCGCCAATACTTTTGCCGTGCTAAAATCATCATCCATAAATTCTTGAAACTCATTTACCATCTTCAGCACTTTATCGTTGAGTTCAATGTCCGTTGCCAATTGCCCATTGTCTATTGACAATTTCCCCAAAACTTCAAAAGCTTCCCACAAACGTTTCAATGCTTTTTCACTGGCCACCAATGCTTCACTACCAAAATCCAGCGGACTTCTGTAATGACTTTGCAGAATAAAAAACCGCACTACCATTGGGTGAAAAGCCTGCGTAAGCAACGGGTGATTGCCACTAAACAACTCTGTAAGTTTTATCACATTATTGTAGCTCTTGCCCATCTTTTTGCCATTGATGGTAATCATATTGTTGTGCATCCAATAACGCACCGGTGCATGATGATTGCAGATGGTACTTTGTGCTATCTCACTTTCGTGGTGCGGAAACTGAAGGTCCATACCACCGCCATGAATGTCAAATTCTGCTCCCAGGTATTTGGTAGCCATTGCAGAACATTCAATGTGCCAGCCGGGGAAACCCTCGCCCCATGGGCTTGTCCAACGCATGATGTGCTCCGGCGCTGCCGATTTCCAAAGCGCAAAATCCACACTTTCCCTTTTTTCGCTCTGTCCTTCCAACTCACGGGATATTCCTTCACGGGAGCCGGATTCAAGTAAATCATCAATTACCCTTCCGCTCAGCTTTCCATATTCATGCGTAGCAGCATACTTTTTTACATCAAAATATACCGAGCCATTAATTTCATATGCATAACCCGCAGCAATAATTTTTTGAATCATGTTTAGCTGCTCCACAATATGGCCGGTGGCGGTGGGTTCAATACTTGGCTCTACACAATTAAACTGCAGCATCGCCCAATGAAAAAGGTTGGTGTATTTCTGCACCAGTTCCATCGGTTCCAGTTTTTCCAGCAAAGCTTTTTTGCTCACTTTATCCTCAGCCTCCCTGCCTTCCTCTTCAAAATGCCCGGCATCGGTAATGTTGCGCACGTACCGCACTTTGTATCCTTTATGCGTTAAATACCGGTATACAATATCAAAAGTAATATACGGTCTTGCATGCCCCAGGTGGCTTTCACCACTTACCGTAGGGCCGCACACATACATCCCCACATGGCCCGGTGTAATAGATTTAAAAACTTCTTTTTGGCGGGAGTATGAGTTATGAATTTTTAAGGCCATTATTTAAGGGGTATTTTTAAAATGATATTTTTGGGGGACCTTCTTTGCAGCCATATTCAACATCATTGGCCTGTCCCGATTTTTTTTCGGGAGTCACTCCCTCGTACTTATAAATCTTTATGGAACTTTTATTACAATATTTGTTAGTGTGCAGCAGACTACTAGCAAGGCGTGCTGCAAGGCTCTCATCCATTGAACAAGCCTGGAACCGCTGCTCAATAAACATATAAAAGTTAAAAAACAAAAAGTTCAGCCCTACCATCGGCGGCATTTGTCCTGTTCAGATGAAGTTAATTGCGATAAATGCCCATTGTTCTTCCTTTCTGCCAGCCTTGCAGCACTCTATGATGTGCTTTCGTACATTTTATTTGAGTATAAACTTAACGCCCACAGTAGCTGAAACTTTAATTTTTTCAAATTCAATTTTCGGTGCTTCATATTTCCCTCTATCAGTGGCACTGTAACCACGAATTTGTACTCCTGCAACTCGTCCTTGAAGCAAATCGTCAAATTTTGCTTCGTTATCAAATATGTGAATAGCATTTCCAAGTGTCTGCGAAATTGGTTTTGTTAAGGCAACTGCTTTTTTGTGAGCATTTTCAATTGCTCGTGTTCTACAAATATTTTTTAAATTTTCCAAGTCAGAATGGTCAAGTTTAAAGATAGAAGTATTTGAAATCCCAAGGTCCTCAAGTTGAACAAATACCTTACTTGCAGTTTCGGCAGTTGTTACTTTTAAAATATATTCTTTTGTCTTTATAATGTCTTTTTGCTTTAAAAAATAGAACCTATAATTACTCAACATATCGCTGGTTGTCAGGTCAATTTCAGTATTAATATTTAAGGACTTAAACGTTGCAATCATTTTGCTTTCCTGCTCCTCAACGGAACTTCTATCCCGACTATCTTTTTCTGAAATAATTATTTTGATATAAATCTGATTGGGAGTTACCAAAGTGTCTGCATAACCACCAACTTCAATATAAGGCTGGTCAATAAAGTTTTTTGTTTGTGCTTGTCCTACAAAAGAAAGTGTTGAAAAAAGTACGATGGTCAAAATTATTCTATTCATATTTTAAGAAGTTTTAATTGAATGAGGCACAACAATTATTAGGCCTGCACTTACAACAGCACAAAAGAGTACATTCATTCATTTGAAGGAGCATAATTGCAAATATAATTGATTCATTTGTTTAACGATTTAGGGCATTTCTAAATACTCATTATTTTATTTGTCTTCAGCATTATTTCCGCTTCAGAGAGCGGATAAGGAGAGTGACCAGAGATACCCTTTATTCAATATCAGCAATAATGGGAAAATGATCACTCAGCTTTTTTGCTATCCTGCCATATTGCCGAACAGCAAACGAAGGATGCAGAAAAATATTATCAATCCTTAAGGTAGGGGCGATGCCAGTAAAGGTTCTGCCAAGGCCGGCACCTTTTTGTACATAAGCATTTTGCAGGTTCTCGCCAATTGTTTTATAGGCGTAGGAGTTGGGTACGTCATTAAAGTCGCCACAAACAATTACCCGGTATGGACTACTGTCAATAGCCGCCCTTATCCTATCTGCCTGTACCTGTCTTTTTATAAAGCCGTTCCTAAATTTACTTAATAAGTTTTTTGACTGCTGTATATCTGTTTTATTCTCCAGCGAAGGTTTATCTATATAAGAAAGGTTCTCCTCACTAAATTTCAACGATTGTAAATGGATATTAAAAACACGGATGGTATCTGCACCTTTAACAATATCTGCAAATTGAAAATTAGAGTTATAATCGTACGGAAAATATTGAACGGCCTGCTTGTTAATAATTGGATATTTAGAAAAAATCATCAGGCCAAAATGCTGGTGGTTTAAAAAGTCATCTTTAAAATTGTAACTAAAAAAATAATGGGTAAAATCTAGTTTTGCTGCATATTCATACACAGAAAAAAAACTGTATTTACGGTAATAAGCTGTGTTAAGGTTTATTAAAGTATCGCCAGCTACCATCTCCTGAAAGCAGGCGATATCGGGCTTGTAATCATTAATCAGGTCCATCATATTATCCCTTAAATCTGGCCGTTGCTTATTGTATAAAATATCAAACTGTGCCACATTCCAGCTCATAATTCTACAATCACCAGCTTGTTTGGTTTCGGTAAAATGAGCGGTAAGCCTTAGAGGTAAAATATTGGTAAGGGGCCGGTAAGCCAGCAGCATAGTAATAACAAACAATAAGGACCAGCCAGGCTTTACATATAACCAGAAAATAAAAAACAGGCACAAAACCAGCAGCAAATAAAAACCAGCCAGCCACAATAAACCAACCGGCCACCAATTGGCAGAAAAAAAATAGTTACTATAACAGCCAATTAAGAAGCAGGCTGCAATACCTATGTTGCAAATGATTAAAAATTTTTTAGAGATTCTGCGGAAGAGGCTTTTAGGCATACTATAAAGATAAGGGATGCCGTGATAAAACGAAAAGTGGGCAAATTCCTTTTTTGGGATACCAGGTTTTTAATTACTTACAGGAGTATTTTATTTCAAAAAAATCAACCAGCATAATATTTCTTGAACCTTGGTAGAATGTAATCTCAATAAGTCGTTCAACCTTATTACCTTATTACCTTATTATTTTTTCTCAACTGGATATTCATTTATTGACACCTTTTAAAAATAAGGTAATAAGGTTTGAGTTCTGTACAAACATTTTCTACTAAGGGTAAAAGTACCCCGGGTATTTATACATATGCCACATATTAAACACAAATAATTAGTTGAATTTGCGATCATTATCTAAAAAAGATGAAATTTGGATAGCACCAAAAAAAGAATTAATCAAAAGTGTCATTAATTCAAATCTTCATTGGCAGCTCTTTTCAAAATGCCTTTTTCTTCATCGGTAAGAAAATGGTAACCTTTTTGGTTGATTTTATCTAAAATTTCATCCACCCGTTGTTGAGTTACATTCGATGTTTTACTAAAGGGCTTTCTGCCTTCAGATTTATAAAATATCTTTTCCTTGATATCCATTCCTTCACTCTTTTTATCAGGGTTAAAAATGTTCATCAGCCAATCGTAAAATTTCAACATCCAAATGCTGCCATCCATGTCTTTTCTTAACAGGTACACAAACGTAAAACCGGCACCGGCACCCGCTAAATGCGATATACTGTGGGCTGCCCCCATGGAAGCTACTCCCGCAAAATCTATAATAATATACACCATCGTTAAAACCCAAATAGGAATACCACCATTAAGTTGTTGAAAAAAGCGATAGCCCGGTGCCAGCATGGTTGTAGCCATGGCTACTGCCATCACACCTGCATTGCCGCCAATTAAAGCACTGTTTTCAATAAAAGGCTTTAGCGGTGGAATGGTATAATTAGATATGATAAAAAATACGGCACCTGCAAAACCCCCATACATATAAATGGGAATGAGTTTTCTGTTGCCGGTAAGTTCCTGTAAAATATATCCAAAGGCCCACAGCCAAATCATATTGCTGAGGATATGTATTACGCCAGTGTGGCTAAACATATAAGTAAGCACTGTCCATGGACGTTCGCTTAATTTTATTAGAGATGCCGGCAGCTCAAAATATTGCACCACCTGTGCATTAAAAGATGATGCAGGTGCCTGAAAAAAGAAATAAACAACCTGTATTACCAGCAGCAACAAAAAGAAAATAATGTTGATGGTAATCAGCCCAATAAGGGCATTGCCATCAGCACCCAGCGTTATTCTTCTTCTGGGCCGCTGAAAATCTGAATATCTGTCTAACTCTCCCATGAATTTATAAATTGATTTAACAAAAGTACATCTATGCCTTATTATAACTGTTAAGGTTAATAAAAGGTTTTACGATTGGTTTTATTCCAGTAAAATACCAATAAAAACCCAATAATTGCACCACCTAAGTGGGCAAAGTGCCCAATATTGTCTCCCGCAAACTGGTGAAGCCCGCCAAATAGATCAATTAAAACAAGCACCGGTATTACATATTTTGCCTTTACCGGAATAGGAATGAACATTACATACATTTCTGTATTTGGAAACAAATATGCAAATGCGGCCATAATACCCATGATAGCGCCCGACGCACCAATGGCGGAGTATTGTTGTTTGTACGCTGATATTATTTCTGCAGCGCTTACGTTGTTTTGTGAAGCAGATTGAATACCGGCAGCAGATTGCGCAAATACACCTGCACTATATGGTACAGTAAGCTGTACCAGCAAACCTGAACCTAAACCACATACAAGGTAGAACAATAAAAATTTCTTACCACCCAGGTAATTTTCTAAAAAACTACCAAACATCCATAACCCAAACATATTAAACAACAAATGTGAAAATCCGTTGGTATCATGTAAAAACAAGCTGGTGAAAAACTGGTGTGGTTTAAATAAGGGAGAAGTAAAATAATGCAGAGCGCCCCACTCCGTTACATCAAAACCGGTAACAAGTCGTTGTGCCATATAGGCCAGTACATTAATAATAATCAGGTTTAAAACAATAGGTGTAGTCCGTTGCATGCAATAAAAAAATGTTTAGGCTGCAAGTTCGGGATTGTTGGTGGATAAATGCTGCTTCGGCTTTTCCCAATGATTTAGGGCGCTACCAATGGTCGGGGCATTACCTATGCGTCGGGGCGTTACCTATGGGTCGGGGCGCTATCAGCGACCTGAACCATAGGTATGCCAGGTGATCGCTGTCTATATTTTTAACAGTGTCTCTCCAACAACACGGTTCAGGCCGCTTATAGCGTCCCGACCCTTTGGGTTTCGTGGAATAATATTAAAAAAACTTTTTAAAGTCGTCATCCGGTAAGTACCTGTGGGTCGGGGCGTTACCTTGGGACGGGGCGTACCCTGGGGCGGGGCGCTACCTATGGGTCGGGGCGCTATCAGCGACCTGAACCATAGTGATGCCGGGTGATAGCGATCTATATTTTCAGCAGTTTCTCTCCAGCAGCTCGGTTCAGGCCAAAACCTTGGGTCGGGGCTCTACCTATGGGTCGGGGCGCTATCAGCGACCTGAACCATAGGGATGCCGGGTGATAGCGATCTATATTTTTAGCAGTTTCTCTCCAACAACACGGTTCAGGCCGCTTATAGCGTCCCGACCCTTTGGGTTAAAACAACTTCTTTATGTCATCATCCGGTAAGTCCCAATCAGTCTGGCATTTAATGGCATCAACTGTTAATCCGGTAACATTTAAAAAGAGTTCCTTATTGCAAAATCCATCTTCTCTTAATCCCACATATTCCAAATATGAAGAGTATGGCCAACCTGCCAACGTATCAACAATACCGGCAGCTTTTGGATTTTGGTGAACATAATAAAAGCAGTTTTCCAGGTAACTCATTTTTCTGCCATCAATATCTTCCGAAAGTATTTTCGCTTTTGACTTTTGCTGAAATAATGAGCCCGAAGTATTATTTTTCTTATTAATGGCTTGTGCATAGCTGCTTTGTAAAATCCCAATCCGGTAGGCAAATTCCTGCATGGGCTTACCGCCAAATGAGCTTCTTTCTTTTATGCTGCTCGCATTGGCATGAACTATCAGGTGAAAATGATTGGGCATTAAACAGTATGAAATGATATCAGCCACTGGCAAAAGTTGCTCCTTTATTTTTTTAATGAAGAAAAAATAATTATCGGAGTTAAAAAAAATAGTTTGCTGATTATTGCCCCGGTTGTAGATGTGATAAAATTCATCCTGAAAGAGGTGCATTTCTTTAATTTTTCGGATTTAAAGCTATTGCTTATTTTCTGAATACCGTAGGTAACTCGGTATATTTTTTCTTTAACCTGGTGATTTGCACTTTGAAACTGGCGGTTGCGGTGGCAGCTATCTTATGTTAACCCGGTTCAGGCCGCTGTTAGCGTCCCGACCCTGGAGTGCTGCTGATTATTGCCCCGGTTGTAGATGTGATAAAATTCATCCTGAAGGAGGTGCATTTCTTTAATTTTTCGGATTTAAAGCTATTGCTTATTTTCTGAATACCGTAGGTAACTCGGTATATTTTTTCTTTAACCTGGTGATCTGCACTTTGAAAATGGCGGTTGCGCTGGCAGCTATCTTCTGTTAACCCGGTTCAGGCCGCTGTTAGCGTCCCGACCCTGAAGTGCTGATTATTGCCCCGGTTGTAGATGTGATAAAATTCATCCTGAAGGAGGTGCATTTCTTTAATTTTTCGGATTTAAAGCTATTGCTTATTTGCTGAATGCTTTAGGTAACTCGACTTATTTTTTTCGTCAGCTGGTGATCTGCACTTTGAAAATGGCGGTTGCGGCGGCAGCTATCTTCTGTTAACCCGGTTCAGGCCGCTGTTAGCGTCCCGACCCTGGAGTGCTGCTGATTATTGCCCCGGTTGTAGATGTGATAAAATTCATCCAGAAGGAGGTGTATGATTTTAAATTTTCTATTTTGAAGCTATTGCTTTTTTGCTGAATGCTGTAAGTAACTCGGGTTATTTTTTCTTTAGCCTGGTGATTTGCACTTTGAAACTGGCGGTTGCGGTGGGAGCTAGCTTATATTAACCCGGTTCAGGCCGCTTTTAGCGTCCCGACCCTGGCGTTATCCAGGCCGCTTTTAGCGTCCCGACCCTGGTGGTATTCAGGCCGCAGTTAGCTTGCCTACCCGGCGTTATACGGGGCATTTCTCATGATAATTAATCAGTTCGATTGGGGTTTTTTCAAATTCATAACCGGCGTATCTGATAACTATTTCATCGAGGATGGAATCAATTTCTTCCACTGTTTTTAAGGTAACCAGTTGCAGGCGGTAATCTTTTATGCCGGGGAGTCCCTTCAGGTAATTGGTATAGTGGCGGCGCATTTCAAAAATACCCACCACCGGGCCTTTCCATTCGTAGCTTTTATGCAAATGTTTTTTGCATACCGCTACCCTGTCTTCAATGGTAGGCGATGGCAGGTGTTGGCCTGTTTGTATATAATGTTTTATCTCATTAAATATCCAGGGATAACCAATGGCAGCACGGCCAATCATAACACCATCTACTCCATAGCGGTTTTTATATTCCACTGCCTTTTCAGGCGTATCAATATCGCCATTACCAAAAATGGGAATATGTATGCGGGGGTTGTTTTTTACTTTTCCAATCAAGTTCCAGTCGGCTTCACCTTTGTACATCTGGCAACGGGTACGTCCATGTATGGCAAGGGCTTTAATGCCCACATCCTGCAGGCGTTCGGCTACTTCTTCAATGTTCAGCGTATTGTTATCCCAGCCCAGCCTTGTTTTTACAGTAACCGGTAAAGAGGTGGACTTTACAACAGCACTCGTTAAACGCACCATCAGATCGAGGTCTTTTAATACACCGGCACCGGCACCTTTCAACGCCACTTTTTTTACAGGGCAGCCAAAGTTGATATCCAGTAAATCGGGGTTGGTAACATCTACAATTTTTGCAGCCATCGCCAGGCTATCTTCATCGCCCCCAAATATTTGAATGCCAACCGGTTTTTCATAATCAAATATGTCCAGTTTTTTCCGGCTTTTGATGGCATCTCTTATAAGGCCTTCGCTGCTGATAAATTCTGTGTACATGAGGTCGGCGCCATTGTCTTTGCAAACAGCACGAAAGGGTGGATCGCTTACATCTTCCATGGGCGCAAGCAATAATGGGAATTCGGGTAATTGTATAGGTCCTATTGAAGGCATTCTTTTTATTTTAGTATATTCTAATCTAAGAGTAAGTACTTAGATTTGGCTGTAAATTTACAAACTTATAAGCAATCACTATGGCGTATTATGCAACCAACCGGTTTAATTACTGGGGACAATTAGGAATTTTAACCGCTTTTTGCGGCGCAGGTCTTGTTATCGGGGGCCTGGCGAGCATGATACCATTAATGGGCAAAGCCAATTTTTTCAACCTTAAAGGGGTGAGTGCCACACAGGTTATGGATAGTATTTTAAAGCCGGAAAATGCAACCGCTTTAAGATGGTCGCAGTTTATTGCTACAGTCGGCATCTTTTTTTTGCCGGCATTTTTGTATGCAAGAGTTTGCCACATTAAAGCATATAAGCACCTTGGTTTTAAAAAAGAATTAGATTTAAAACAAATTCTTGTTTTATTATTTATTATGTTAAGCGCTTTGCCAATAGTTGCTGCTTTGGGGCAGTTTACCGAAATGTTACCTTGGTCTAAAGCAACGCTGCTGCAGTTTAAAGAAGCAGAAGACACCTACAACAAACAGGTGGCAGTAATAGCAAGGATGGACGATTTTACTGATTATATCATATCCATAATTGTAATTGCATTACTGCCTGCGCTGTTTGAAGAAATCCTTTTTAGGGGTGCCATACAAAACTTATTATCCCGTTGGTTTAAAAAGCCGATATTGGCTATCATACTTACGGCCATTGTTTTTAGTGCTGTACATGGTTCTTATCTTGGATTTTTAAGCCGCTTTGCATTGGGGTTTTTATTGGGATGGGTATATTATCGTACCGGTAATATCTGGTTAAATATCATTGGTCATTTTGCCAACAATGCCCTCGGCGTTACATCATTATACATGGCTTCCAAGCCGGGCGAAAAAATTAATCCATCCAGTATTGATGAACATTTTCCTTTGTGGGTTTGCCTTTTGAGTGTGGCTGCCCTGGTGGGTTTGCTGATACTTTTTGATAAAGTAGCAAAAAAAAGTATCGACCGTCCCGGTGAAGAAGTATTGATACCCGGTTACAATTTTAGTAACCCGTTTATTAACGAAATTGAAACAAGAGCTGATAAGAATCAATCATAATTTAATGGCAATAAACAAAGAAGTATTAAAAACCCGGTCGTTAACGGCAGTCGTTTTTGTGGCAGTAATGCTGGTGGGTTTATTTTATAATGAATGGAGTTTTATTATTCTTTTTACCATCATTCATTTTGGAGGCTGGTATGAATTTATAAAGCTGATGAGGAAAATTCATGGGCACAAATATTTGCCCTATTGCTTATTGGGCCTGGTTTATATAACCATGCCTTTATTGATGCTTTACCATCTGGGGGTCACCATATCAGCTTCCCATATCAATTTAGACAGTATCGATTTAGCCAATCCATACCGGGTAAATATTGGCTTCTCAGCTCTATTACCAGCCGCTTTAATTTTCTCCATCTGGATAAACGATACGATGGCTTACATAGTGGGTTCTTTAATTGGTAAAACAGCTTTCTCAAAAATTTCTCCCAAAAAAACATGGGAAGGTACGGCCGGCGGTGCCATTCTTTGTGTGATAGTAATTGGCCTACTGGGATATTTTATTCCGGTTGCAAAACAAATTGCAGTGCAGCATTGGATTGCCATTGCTGCCATTTGCGCCATCTTTGGCACCGCCGGCGATTTGCTGGAAAGCAAGATTAAGCGCATGGCAAATGTAAAAGACAGCGGTAGTTTTATGCCGGGTCATGGTGGTTTTTTAGATCGCTTTGATTCGCTGTTAATAGCCACTCCTTTTGTATGGCTGTATGTGGAGTTGGTTGTTTAAAGGGTTGAAGGTTGTTTAAGGTTGTTTAAGATGGTTGAAGGTTGCTGAACGTGGTTTAAAATGGTTGAAGGTTGTTTAAGTTTGTTGAACATGGTTTAAAGATTGTTGAAGATGGTTTAAATTTATCATGGTTTAAAGATGGTTGAAGATGGTTTAAATTGTTTATCATGGTTTAAAGATGGTTGAAGATGGTTTAAATTTATCATGGTTTAAAGATTGTTGAAGATGGGTTAAAGTGTTTATCATGGTTTAAAGTTGTTGAAGATGGTTTAAATTGTTTATCATGGTTTAAAGTTGTTGAAGACGGTTGAAGATGGTTTAAATTGTTTATCATAGTTTAAAGTTGTTGATGATAGTTTAATTTGTTTATCATGGTTTAAAGATGGTTGATGATAGTTTAAGATTAACACATTAATATTTGTTTGAAAGGTGTTTGAGAACCGCTTTAATGGGTTAGGAGATTTGATTGAAATAAAAACGGCTTAACGCCTTAACGGCAAAACTAAGTTACCACTTGATGCCGCTACCGCCGATAGCTTCCGTATTTGAAACGCACTCCATTCACTCAGCGATTCAGAGAGTAAATAATACCCTTACTAATAAAGGGTTTCAATAGTGTTAATAAAAATATTTTTCGTGCTAATTGAAATTAAAGTGGAGGTGTGGTAATAAAAGACCCTTTCGGGTCAATG
>Ga0163154_10001241_pt1 | contig 39546 bp, 24 predicted proteins | sample OliLakLV19MP9P1_FD_148649 | JGI IMG/M metagenome (GOLD analysis project Ga0163154, IMG submission 148649) | Freshwater microbial mat bacterial communities from Lake Vanda, McMurdo Dry Valleys, Antarctica - Oligotrophic Lake LV.19.MP9.P1 | ecosystem: Environmental > Aquatic > Freshwater > Lake >... | reverse complement strand
GTACCATTGCTTTTCCATAACTCAAAGCCGATACCGACACTTTGTGCCGCAAAGAAAAGTGTGCCGCCAACATTTACCATGTTATAAGAGGAAGTAACTCCACCGACAGTGCCGGGGTTAATATCTTTAACGATAGATGTACCTGCATCCGTGCCATCACTTTTCCACAATTCAAAGCCATTGGTGCCATTGGTGGCGCCAAAAAACAGGGAGCTGCCGATTACAGTAAGATTAAATGGATTGGATGCCACAGTACCCGGATTAATATCCTTGACCAGTACTGTGCCCGCATCTGTACCATTGCTTTTCCATAGTTCATTTCCATTTACAGCCGCTCCGTTATTAGCAGTAAAATATAAAGTGCCGTTCATATTTACAAGGTTATTGGTAGATGAACTTGTGTTGCCGGGATTGATATCTTTTACCAATACCGTACCTGCATCGGTGCCATCGCTTTTCCAAAGTTCAATGTTAGATGCAACGGCGTTGGAGGGTGCTGTAAAAAATAAGGTACCGTTTACGTTGGTTAAGTTAGCAGGGGTAGCGTTACCGGTTCCAGCAATAATCTCTTTTACCAATACTGTACCTGCATTAGTGCCATCGCTTTTCCATAATTCCCTACCACTTGCAGCAGTACCTGCAGAAAAAAACAGGGTACCGTTTACATTGGTAAGCCCGGCCGGGTTACTGGCAAGTCCGCCCACATAAATATCTTTCACCAGCACCGTTCCTGCTTCGGTGCCATCGCTTTTCCAAAGTTCCGTGTCAAAGCCTGTGTTATTACCGTACCCGCCTGCTGCTGCAAAATAAAGCACGCCATTTATATTCGTTAAATTGGCGGGCTGCGAACCCTGCTGTCCGGGGTTGATGTCTTTCACCATCACTGTACCTGCTGCTGTACCGTCTGTTTTCCACAATTCTAATCCATTGATACCATCAATGGCTGTAAAAAAAACAGTGGTGCCAACCTGTGTATAATTCGCTGCACCTGTGATGGAGCCATTGTTTTGAAAATTGTAAATATCTTTTAATAAGGCTGGCGACTGAGCTGTTGATAAAGTTGAAACTAATATGATAACACAAAACAGATAAACCTTTTGCATAAGTATTTATTTTAATTCTGAAAAATGGTAATTGAATTTTCTTAGAAGGATACAGAAAAAGGCTTTTGATAAACTTGCAACTTACATTCCCAAAAAAGCAAAAAAGGCTGTTTCAAAAAATGTTTGTAAAATAGTATATATGGATACTTAGTATAAGGTCATCAATTCCGGTAATTTTTTTTCCATCTTTTTTTTCAAAAATTATTGTAAGCTTGATGACCTTTGGCAGATTTTCTGATAATGGATAAGTATTGTTTAAATATATACCAAAGTAGGCTAACAAAATTTTATTTAAAAGTTTCTGTTGAGGGATAAGGTCAAACAAAATTAAAATCCCTGACAGAAAAGGGATTACTGAATACAAATAAAAGGACAAATGTGAGTGGCAGCTTTTTGGCTGGCTTTATAAAAAATCTCCTGCATTTTTTAAGTATGCACGTTTAACTGTATTTTAGTGTATAGATAAAATGTAATGGAGCAAAAATACCGTAACCAGTTTAGGGAAGTACAAATACAAACCGCTGCGGTATTGGCAAATGATGATAAGGCGCTGGAAGCATTGTACACTGCCAATTTTTACAAAACGGAAACATTTGTGTTGGCCAACAGTGGAACTGCAGAAGAGGCAAAAGATATATACCAGGAAGCATTTATTGCAGTATGGCAAAATATAAAGGCAGGTCGCTATGTGCCACAAAATGGGTCATCGCTGGAAGCGTACCTTTTTCAGATTGCAAAATACAAATGGTATGATTACCTGAAAGCTGCAAAAAAAATAAGTACGGTGCCGTTGGAAGACAATGCTTTTATTGAAACAGGGTATAACAATGAGGAAGAAAATTATATTGAAAAAGTACAGCAGCATTTAACAAACCTTGGGGAACCATGCAGACAGGTGTTGACACTTTTTTATTTTGTGAAACAAAGTATGGCAAAAATTGCAACCACTTTTTCATGGACAGAAGCCACCGCAAAAAACAATAAATACCGCTGCCTGCTGCGCCTCCGCAATAGGGTGGTGGGCAAGCAGTAAAAAATTTTGGATACAAATTATACTATATCAGCAGAAGAATTTGAAAGCATCGAGCAATATGTATTGGGCGAAACCAGTGCAGAACAGCGGATTGCATTTGAAAACAACATAGCCACAAACGAATCATTGGCCGCAAAAGTAACCGAAGTAAAGCTGTTGCTTACTGGTATTGAAACTGCCTCTTTAAAAGAACGCCTGAACAGCTATCATATCAACATAAAAAAAAATAATCCTGAAAAAGGAAGCGGTAAAGTAATTGCACTAAATAGAAAGTTGCTGGCAGTGGCATCAGTTGTTTTGATTGCGGCAGCATCGGTGTGGTTATATACTATAAAGGGAAATAAATACGAAAAAATATACGAAGCCTATTACAAACCCGACCCAGGTTTAATAAGTGCTATGGGTGTTGGCGACAATTACCTTTTTAATAAAGCTATGCTTGAATACAAAACCGGCCATTATAAAAAAGCTATCAATGAATGGAGCCAACTTAAAACAAGCACTTCGTCAAATGATACGTTGAATTATTTTTTAGGTGCCGCACAGCAGGCTGAGGGCAACAGTTCCGCAGCATTAATACTTTTACAAACGATGGCATCTGATACTGAAAAACCTTTTTATAAAGATGCCTGCTGGTACACCGGCCTTGCATTACTAAAACAAGGCAATGTAAATGAAGCCATTCCATATCTTGAAAAATCTGGTCGCCCCGAAAGCAGTGAATTAATCAGTCAATTAAAATAATAACTGCCATGCGTTTTTTCAAATACTCTTTTGCCGGATTTTGCATTCTCCTTTTATTGATACCGTTGTTTGCACAGGACGGTGTGAAAGGTGCTGCTGAAATTGAAGCTGCTATTGACGCAAAAAATTTTAAGCAGGCAGAGACATTACTGCAGCAACAGGTGCAATTCTTTTTAAAAGAAAATAATACAGACACGCTGATCTATTACATCCCCCTTGCTGGAAAAATTGGTATGGAAAATGGCGGTCCTGAAAAAGCTGCCGTTGCTATGAATGCACTTGCAAGCCAAATAGCTGCAAAAAAACCAGATAATAAAACCATGCGGAAAGTGTACCTGGAAGTGGGTGAATTTTTTGGCGTTGCAGGAGAAGATAAAAAGGCATACGATGCCTGTACGGAAGCGTTGAAGTATGCAACCATACCATTGGAGATTGCAAAAGTTGAAAACAATCTAGGTGTATATGCACAACGCATGGGCAATGCAGCCCTTTCAAAACAACATCATCGCAGGGCGCTCGCCATCAGGGAGAAAGAAAAGAATACAGACAGTGAAGAGCTGTATATTTCCTACAATGCAATGGCGAGCCTGATGTGGTATGCTTCAAAAAATGACAGTTCCATTTTTTTCTTTAATAAAGCGCTGGCTGCTTTGGCAAAAACAAAACCCACCGAACGCAACAAATATTACCGCCCTGCAATGGTGCTTAATAATATGAGTGCCTTGTATGATGCTGATGGAAAAACAACCGACGCAATTAAGGCACAACAGGACGCCATCAGCAATATCCAATTGTATATCGCCGGAAATGATCCTGCACAAAAAAGGGAAGATGCAAAATCATTTTTGTTTGAAGCTACTGACAACCTTGCAGGCTTTTATAAAGAAATTGGCGACTACAAAAAAACAAAAGATCTGCTGCTGTATTCTTACCGGCAAAAACAATTGCAATTAAAGCCTGGACATCCCGGCACTTTTATTTCGGAAATACTGCTTGGACAGCTTGCTAATTCGATGCACAATTATGATGACGCTTTTGAATACCTGGAAAAAGGTTTGACCAAACTAAAAGCGGCAGAAGGTGATTATATTTTTTGGGAGGCTGATGCCCGCTATGCACTGGCTGTTGCCAATGAAAATAAACAAAATATTGCCGCTGCTGCAGCGAGTTACGAAAAAAGTGATTCATTGTATGAAGTATCTTCACAAGGGGAATACAGTAACCTATACCTTGAATTTTTAAGGAATGCTGCTTTGTTTTATGCAAAAAACGGTGACTATAAAAAAGCCATTGCCAAATCGACAAAAGGATATGATTATGTATCAAAAGTACAGAAGCAAAATACGTTACCGGTTTTTTACCAGTTACTCAATTTGTCTGAAGTAAATTTTATTGCTGGTCAGTATGCACAGGCGGCCACCTATGGAAAAAAAGGATTGGCCATTGTAAATGAAAAGATAAAGGGTGGCACATCAGCACTGGATTCAGTAAGAATGGAATTGTACAAACCTGCTGCAATTTTGATGATTGAAAAAGTCGGCTACCGTTTGCAACAAAAAAAAGATACTATTTACCTAACGCAGGTATTAACCGAACTGAATGTGGCATTGCAGTTATTGGAGAAAAGAAAATTTTTGATTGATGATGAAGAGAGCATTAATATACTGATAGCAGATAATAATGAGCTAATAAGTTTTGCAAAAAAAATTGCACTGGAATTGTACCAGCTCACCAATAATGATAAATATTTAGATCAGGTAATTAACCTCCATGAGTCTGCTTTGTACAACAGGATAAGGGCAAGGCTTGATAAACAAAAGGCAGTTGAATTTTCTAACCTGCCAGCTGCCGTTTATGAAGAAGAAAAAAAACTAAAGGCAGCTATACCTGCGTCGCTTATTGGCAACAGGGCCAATGCCGTATTAATGAATGCGTATGTGGATGCAACAACGAAATGGCAACGGCATCTGGATAAAATAAAGGCGCAATATCCTTTGTATTATAAGATGCGGTATGAATCTATTTTTAAATCTCTCCCGCAATTGCAAGCTGCACTGCCTGGCGCAACAACGGTAATAAGATATTTTTTTATCGACAGCGGCCTTCATGCTTTGGTGCTTGACAAAAGCAGTAAAAAAATAATTGACCTTGATGCTGTGGGTATTAATGAAAAAATAAACGGCGTGTTGTCATCTGCCAACAATGAAAATAATAATACTGCACTTTTATTCCAGTTGTATGAATCATTATGGAAGCCGCTGGCAAAAGATATCCGTACAAAAGATATTATTATTATTCCCGATGGTATTTTATACAATGTAAGTTTCGACCTGCTTACACCTGTTACTGTAAGTACTTATAGCCAATTGACAAAAAGCAGCCTGCTGGCTTCACACAGCATTACTTATCATTATAGTTTGTTTATGACTGGCAGTAATGCTACAGATGAAGCAAAAGGCAATTATGTTGCTTTTGCACCCGGATTTTCCGATGAAAATAAAACAGCGTATCAGCAATCAATAAAAGACAGCGGGCGGCTGGACAGGCAATATATGACACTGTTACCACAACCCTACACAAAGAGCCTTGTGCAAAAAATACAGGACAAATTAGGGGGTGATATTTTTTTAGGTAATGGTTCCACAAAAACATCCTTTAAGCAAAATGCAGGTAATAACAGGATAGTGCATATTGGTACACATGCAGAATTTAATAACGAAAAACCGGAACTTTCAAGACTGATATTTTCAAAAAATACTGACAGTGTTGCAGCCAATAATTCTTTGTTTTTGTATGATATTTATAATTGCAATATCAATACAGACCTTACCATATTAACAGCCTGTGAATCCGGCAAGCCCGGTTACGAAGATGGGGAAGGTATGGTGTCGCTTGCGCATGCCTTTAATTATGCAGGCAGTAAAAGTATTTTAACCAGCCTTTGGCCGGTAGATGAGCAATCTGCAAGTTTTATTACCGAAAAATTTATAGAAAATCTTGCTGCTAAAATACCGGCAGGCGAAGCATTGCAGCAGGCAAAACTGGTATATCTGCAGCAGGCAGATGGCAGGATGAAATCACCTGTTTATTGGGCAGGCCTGGTGTTGATGGGTGATGCTGGCACAGTGATGCTTTCACCAAAAAGTAATTATGAAAAATGGTTTTGGCTTACAGGCATACTGGCGGCATTTGGTGGGGTTATTCTTTTTATAGGAAAAAAGAGAAATAGTAAGTCCGTATATTAATGTAATAAGTTTTGTTATTATGCCTGATCATTTTCTACTAAGGTACCGTTGCTTTCAAAACTTCAGGAGCTACCATTTCTAAACAGCTATTGGGCTTATTACTATAGCCATCAATTAGCATTATTACACAAATCGGTTTAAAGTCTTCCTTCTGTTTTACAATCTTTTTACTGTGATATAATAACTAAAATATACCTCAGACTGCATGGGGTATTTACTAACCAGCAAAAGCATTATTTAGCCAAAAGTGATAAAAAAGATAGATTTGGCTAAAAATAAAAGATAAAATTCTAGCCAAATGTGGTAAAAAAAGATAGATTTGGCTAAAAGTAAAAGAAGAAAATATAGCCAAATGTGGTAAAAAAATGTATATTTGGCTAAAGATTATCATGATGGATGTAATAGAAGTAATTGGAAGAGAGTCTGCTAAATATACACTGGATAAGGCTTTGGAAGCAAAAAGGGCTTCTCTGGTTACTGTGTATGGCCGGCGTCGGGTTGGCAAAACATACCTTATAAATACCTATCTTCGGGACAACATCAACTTTCATTATCAGGGCATACATAACATCACTACATCAATACAATTAGACAAATTCACAAGGCGACTTTCCGAACAACTCAATAACAATGTACCGCTTTCTGTTCCTGCTGATTGGTTTGATGCCTTGAGTTTATTGGGCAGCCTGCTCAAAAAAAAACGTAGTAAAAAGCTGGTGATATTTTTGGATGAATTTCCCTGGATGCAGACACCCAAGTCAAACTTTCTGGCAGCTTTTGAAAATTTCTGGAATACCTGGGCAGCAGACAAACCAAATGTTACAGTAATTATCTGCGGCTCGGCGGCAAGCTGGATGCTGCAAAAAGTGGTACGCAACAAAGGCGGGTTGCACAACCGCATTACACATAAAATTGTTTTGTATCCATTTAGTCTGTACGAAACAGAACTTTTTTTGCAAGGCAAAAAGGTTAACCTTAACCGCTATCAAACTATCCAGCTCTACATGGCAACAGGTGGTATACCGCAATACCTTGAGCTGGCAGAGCCGGGTATGAGTGCAGCGCAAATTATTGATGCTGCCTGCTTTAATAAAAGCGGGTTTTTATACAATGAATTCGAAGAGTTGTATTTCTCGCTGTTTTACAAAGCAGAAAGGCATATTAAAATAATAAGGGCACTTGCTGCAAAGCCTGATGGCCTTATTAGAAACCAAATTATTAAAGCAGCCAAACTGCAAACAGGTGGCACTGCCAGCACCTTGCTGGAAGAACTGAGCGCCGCAGGGTTTATTACGCTTTATATCCCGTTTGGAAAAAAAACAAAAGACACTGTTTACAAACTCACGGATGAATACTCTTTGTTCTATTTAAAATTTATGGAGGCCAACCGCATTTCTGCAAAAGGCACCTGGCAAAAACTGAGTAGTACACCTTCTTATGCAAGCTGGAGTGGTCTTGCATTTGAAACGCTCTGCATAAAACATACTGCAGCTATTAAAAAGGCATTGGGCATTGCCGCCATTCATACCGAAAGCAGTTCGTGGCGTGCCCCAGGCGCCCAAATAGATTTGCTGATAGACCGCCGTGACCAGTGCATTAATCTTTGTGAAATGAAATTTTACGGCGATAATTTCACGATCGATAATAAATATGCTGCTGTGCTGCGCCGGAAAGAAACGGTGTTTAAAGAAAAAACAAAAACAAGGAAACAGGTTTTCTTTACACTTATTACCACATTCGGTCTTAATAAAAACGAACACAGTATTGGCCTGGTAGATTCAGTTATTGTAGCCGACAAACTGTTTGCCGACATAAAAGATGGCATGGAAAATCCGTAGCCAAATCTCCCATTTTTTACCCGATTTGGCTAAAGATCTTTTATCAGCGGATACAAAGCAATGTGGCTGCCACCACCCCGGCAGTTTCTGTTCTTAATCTTGTTTCACCCAAAGCAACAGGGGTAAAATTGTTTTGCAATGCAAATTCAATTTCTTCTTTGGTGAAATCTCCTTCGGGGCCAATTAAAATGCGTTGACCTGTTGATAAGTTGACAGGATGTTGCACAAGTTTGGTTTTAACTTTTTCTTCTTCGCAATGGGCAATCATTTTTTGTTGTTGAGTTGCCTGCTTAATAACATCATTAAATTTAGTTGGTTGATGTAGCACCGGCAGCCATGTTTGTTGCGATTGCAGCATGGCGCTGATTAAAATACCATTCATCCTTTCATAGCGAAAATTTTGTTTTTCAGTTCTTGTGCAAATGAGCGGTATAATTTCTGTAACACCAATCTCTGTTGCTTTTTCTAAAAACCATTCAAACCGGTTGGCATTTTTTATTAATGAAATAGCAATGGTAGTATCGGTTGTCGGTTGTCGGTTATCAGTGGTCGTTTTAACAATTTTTACAACACATTTTTTTCTTTTGTTGTCAGTAATTTCCGCTACAAATAAGTTGCCTTTCCCATCTGTTAGCTGCAATTGCTCTCCGTTTTGCATGCGGAGTACCTGCACAATGTGCCTGGAGGTTTCTTCTTTTAATGCAATTGAGTTGGAAACAATGGTTTCTTCGATATAAAAAAAAGGTAAAGCCATACAATAAAAAAGAGAATGAAGTATCAAAATTAATCCTTCATTCTCCATTCTCCATTTAAAAAGTTTTCATTAAAACGGTGCATCATCATCAAATGCGCCATCATTCATTTTACTGCCTTTTTGTATGTATAATTTTGCACCGGCGCCACCTTCATCATCTTTTACCGGCCTGAAATTGCCACCTGAGGGGGCACCTCCAAAATCACCACCGCCATCTTCATCCTCAATAAATTTTTGAATGTGCAATAGTGCTTTTAGCTTAACGGTATCAAGACTACCATTACGGTGCTTGGCTATTTTTACATAGGTTTCGCCTTTATTGCTTTCACCCATTTCATTGGCTGTAATCTCGTAATACTCGGGCCTGTACAAGAACATAACCATATCGGCATCCTGCTCAATGGCACCCGATTCCCTCAAATCACTTAACTGCGGAATTTTAGCTCCTTCCTTTCTTTTTTCTACCTCCCTGCTCAACTGAGACAAGGCGATGATAGGTACTTGCAGCTCTTTTGCAAGTCCTTTTAAATCTCTTGATATACGACTGATCTCCTGCTCCCGGTTGCCATTTTTGTTATCGCCACCACCACTCATTAGCTGGAGGTAATCAATAATTATCAATCCTACATTGTGTTTGTTTTTTAGTCTGCGGCATTTTGCCCTTAGTTCAAAAATATTTAAAGCAGCAGAATCATCAATAAAAATGGGCGCATTGCTCAGTCGTTCAATTCCTTTTTTGTACAGCTGTTTCATCTCATGTTCTTCCAGCTTACCACGGGAAATTTTCTCCAGCCATATTTCACTTTCAGCACTTAAAATACGTTGTACCAATTGTCCTGCACTCATCTCCAAACTAAAAAATGCAACTGCTGTTGGTTTGGTAGGATGCAATGCAGCGGTACGGGTAAGGTTAAGTGCAAATGCTGTTTTACCCACAGATGGCCTCGCTGCCAGGATGATTAAGTCGGTTGGTTGCCAGCCATAAGTCAACTTATCCAGCGAAGGAAAACCACTTGGAACACCCGTTAAATCTTCTTCCCGGTTGCGCATTTCTTCAATTCGCTGAATTGTTTTCACCAATACGGTATTGATGTCATCAAAGTTTTTACGCAGGTGATTATTGGTAATTTCGTAGAGTTTGCTTTCGGCATCATCCAACAGGTCAAAAACATCCGTGCTGTCTTCATAAGCATCGCCAATTATTTCCCCGCTAATGCGGATCAATTCTCTTTGAATAAACTTCTGTAATACAATCCTGGAGTGAGCCTCCAAATTAGCGGAAGAAACTACTGAATTGGTTAATTTAGAAACATAATAAGGTCCGCCTACCAGTTCCAATTCTTCTTTTACCCTAAGTTCTTCCACAACGGTTAACAAATCAATCGGTAAATTTTTCCCGGTAAGGGACTGCATAGCCCGGTATATCCTTTGGTTCGCATCCGAGTAAAAGCATTCTGGTTTTAATATTTCTACAACTGTGTCAAACGCACTTTTTTCAAGCATTATGGCGCCCAATACTGCTTCTTCAAGGTCTTTTGCCTGTGGAGGTACTTTGCCAAAAACCATATTTCCTAAATCAAGGTTTGGCTTTCTTCTTGTTTTTCTGTCTTTATTTACGTTGGTAAATTCCATGTAATGTTTGATTGTGCTTTGCTGCAAAAAATTAACGAATCCGGTTAATCAGCCGATACCAATATTAAAAATGAGCAGCGGGTACGTACTAAATGATTGGTATCGAAAATTGATCGGGGCGGCTAAGATAAAGTCAAATTTTGGCAAGATTATGCACATATTGTGTTTGCCTGCTTTCCAATACTATTTTCCACCTGTATTCCACAGGCAAAAGTAGGTTATCCACAGGTAGTAAACATGCTTGTACACAGCCATTTTTCAAATAGAGTCCATTTGCGTAACAATTTATTAACATAGAAAAAATAGATGACTTTTATTTCTGCACCCTCTAACATTTTTTTTGGCGTTGTTTTTTCACTAATTAACCCATGCTTTTTTTGATAGTTTTAAAGTGGTTGCTTTTTGTTTTTTTTATAGGCTACTTCTGCTGCTTTTATCTGTTAATTTTTATATTCTGTTTTAGTAAATATTGAGTGTGCTGGTTCAGCGGTTATAATAATTGAGTTTGATTGGATGAACATCAATAGAAATAAAATCCTGAGGCAATCGAATAAATGTTGCTAAACTGTCAATAGTTATCTTTGCTGCATCAACATATAAAAGCAACTATCAATGACCATTAGTTACAATTGGCTTAGTGAGTATTTACCGGAAAAAATTGAACCGGAAAAATTGAGTAAAATATTAACCTCCATCGGACTTGAAGTAGAAAGCCTGGAACAATATGAAGAATTAAAAGGTGGGTTGCAGGGATTGGTAATAGGAGAAGTATTGGAATGCGAAAAGCATCCCGATGCTGATAAACTTAGTTTGACCAAAGTAAATATTGGAACCTCAACACCCTTACAAATTGTTTGTGGCGCACCAAATGTAGCGGTAGGGCAAAAAGTGATTGTTGCCACTATTGGCACAACTATTTACCCAACAGGCGGCGACTCTTTAACAATGAAGAAAGCTAAAATAAGAGGTGTTGAAAGTTTTGGGATGATTTGTGCCGAAGATGAAATTGGCCTGAGTGATAACCATGCAGGGATTATGATTTTGCCGGATAATGTAGCAATTGGCTTACCTGCCGCCGATTATTTTAATCCCTATACAGATTATATTTTTGAGATTGGCCTTACGCCCAACAGGATGGACGCTATGAGTCATTTAGGTGTTGCCAAAGATGTGTGTGCCTACATATCACACCACATAAAAAAAGATAGTCATGTAAAATTACCCTACAAAAATATTCCTTCAGCCAACGCTTTAAAGGCGGAGGACAAAGGCATTCCTTTTACCGTAACTATTGAAAATAAGGAAGCCTGCCAGCGGTATGCAGCCATCAGCATTCAAGGCGTTAAAATTGCAGAGAGCCCCGTTTGGCTTAAACAAAAATTAAAAAGTATTGGCCTGCGCCCCATCAATAATATTGTAGATATAACCAATTTTATTTTACACGAAACTGGTCAGCCATTGCATGCTTTTGACGCTGATAAAGTAACCGGCAGAAAAATTATTGTAAAAAACTTACCTGAAGGTGCGCCTTTTATTACGCTGGATGACAAGGAAAGAAAACTGGCTGCAACAGATTTAATGATCTGCGATGAAGCAGGCCCTATGTGTATTGCAGGTGTTTATGGCGGTTTGCATAGCGGTATTAAAAACGATACGGTCAATATTTTTTTAGAAAGTGCCTGGTTTAATCCCATCGCTATCCGCAAAACATCTTTCCGTCATGGTTTACGTACCGATGCTGCTACCCGTTTTGAAAAAGGTGTGGATATCAGCAGCACCGTATTGGTATTAAAAAGAGCTGCTGCAATGATTAAAGAAATTGCAGGTGGCGCTATCGCTTCGGATGTAATTGATGTATATCCTGCGCCAAAAGATAAAACAGAAGTAGCTCTTAAATATCATTATTTGAAAAAGCTGAGCGGTAAAAATTATCACGGAGATACCATCAAAAATATCCTTACGGGGCTTGGTTTTGAAATTATAAAGGAAGGCCTGGATGATATAAGGGTAGCCGTTCCGTTTAGTAAGCCGGATATAACCATTCCGGCAGACGTTGTAGAAGAAATAATGCGGATAGATGGACTGGATAATATTGACATACCAGCTGCTATCAGCATATCGCCTGCTGTGGAAACACTGGGCAGGGAAGCTGCTTATAAAGAAAAAGCTGCCGGTTATTTAACGGGGCTTGGGTTTAATGAAATTTTTACCAATAGCATCACCAATGCCGCATATTTTTCGCCCGAGGTATTGGCCTCTACTGTAAAAATGATCAATAGCCTGAGTGCAGACCTGAATGTAATGCGGCCTTCCATGATGGAGACAGGCCTGGAAAGCGTTGCTTACAATCTTAACAGAAGAAGTGCTGATTTACAGTTGTTTGAATTTGGAAAAATATACAATACAGATGCTGGGGGACAATACGGGGAAGAGCAACGCTTATCAATATTTATTACCGGAAACAGGCATGCAGATAGCTGGAAAACAAAAGCAGAGAAAGCTGATATTTATTTCGCCAAATCTGTTTGTAATAAAATAATACAGTTACTGGGGCTCAACCTTACCAGTTTTCAGCTTATTGAAAATGATGCAATAGATATGTGTCTGAATGCAAAAATAGACAAGGAAACGGTAGCGCTGGTTGGTAGCGTGAACAAAAAGAAGCTGGATAGATTTGATGTTAAACAGCCTGTTTTTTATGTAGATATTGCCTGGGATGTTGTGTTGAATCTAAATAAAAAAGTAAAAACGGAATATGCTGAAATTCCTAAATTCCCATCGGCTCAAAGAGATATTTCTATTGTGGTGGATAAAGCTATAGAATACGCTGCCGTTGAGAAAGCAACCTACAATGCCGGAGTAAAAAAGTTAACAGCTGTAAACCTGTTTGATATTTTTGAAAGTGAAAAACTGGGTGCCGGTAAAAAATCAATGGCTATTAATTTTACTTTTTTGGATGAGGAAAAAACCATGACGGACAAGGAAATTGATGCAATGATGGGTAAGATTATCGCATCATACGAAAGCGAGTTGATGGCTGAAGTGAGGAAATAATGCAGTGGCCCTGTTAACTGGTGTACGATAAAAGCAATGCGCTCTTGAACACTTTTTGTAGTTGATATTAATGGTTATTTATTTAGGTCTTCATCTAAACGTATAATCCATCTAAACATAGAGCAGAAAATGATTTTAGCACGACTCATTAGCTAAACTATTATAAATATTTATGCAGGCATTAGAAAATGATATTAAAAGAGTAAATGCCAAACTTCAGCAATTGCTGAAGCAATACCTGCTGCTGCAAAAGCAAAACGCATCATTAAATACCGCAATAACAGATTTAAAAAGTTTGAATGAAAAGCAACTCGGAGAAATTAACCAATTACAAACGCAGGTGAGCATTTTAAAATCGGCTACCGGCGAGATGAATGAAGTAGATAAAAAATCTTTTGATAAACAACTTGGCCAGTATATTAAAGAAATTGATAAATGTATTGCCCTTACAAGTGAATAAAATGACAGCTGAATTATTGCCTATCAATATCGTAATTGGCGACCGTACCTATCGCATAAAAATTAATTCAAAAGATGAGGAGCAGGTGCGTAGTACTTTAAAAATTATCAACGATAAAATAGTAGATTTTAAAACACAGTTTGGCGGAAAAGATATGCAGGACTATATTGCAATGGTGCTGATTTGGTATGCAACACAGGCCGCAGAAGATAAAAACCCGGTTGCTGCAAAAATGATAGGGGATGCATTGTTGAAAATGGAGGAACAGCTTGACAGGGTTTTATAATTACATTACAACAATTGAAATGAATAAAAAAAGGCACTTTAAATAAGATGCCTTTTTTGTTTAACCTGAGTTACCTGAACCTTTAAGCTTTTTGTTAGATAATGAATTGATATATTATTTTCATTTGGTTTGCTGCAACTGAACAGCAGTATATATGGAAATTAAAAACGGAACCATTCAATATTAAAAAAATGACGGGAGCAAGAATACCCCCGTCTTTACCCTAATAAAACCTTAAACCAGCAAATTTTTTTGGCACTATACACTTTCATCAAAATCAATATAACTGTAAATGATGTGCCAATAATTCTTTATAAATAAGATCAACGTGTTTTAAATACTGCACCAAAAAATCACTTAAAATAAAACAAAAAGTTCTTTTTCTCTTTGATGTCCGCAATCAAAAGTCCAATATTATGCCAAAGAGAAAAAATGTGGAAAACTTAGCTCCTCATTTCTGAAGCTGTATTTTAACATCTTTTAATATAATGCAGCAAAACCCTATTTTACTACCTTTGCCCACATTTTTACAATAATACACCAGTTAAAGTATGAGCGCCAGGTACAAAGAATATCCGCAACTTAATTTGCCAGCAATAGGAGAAGAGCTGCTTAAAAAATGGGAGCAGATAAATGCCTTTGAGAGGAGTGTAACCGAAAGAGAAGGTGCTGTACCATTTGTTTTTTACGAAGGACCCCCAAGTGCCAATGGAATGCCTGGTATTCATCATGTAATTTCAAGAACCTTAAAAGACCTTGTTTGTCGCTATAAAACCATGCAGGGTTTTCAGGTAAAACGCAAGGGCGGTTGGGATACGCATGGCTTGCCCATTGAGTTAGGAGTAGAAAAGGAGTTGGGCATTACCAAGGAAGATATTGGTAAAAAAATATCTGTTGAAGATTACAATAAAAAATGCCGGGAAGTGGTGATGCGTTTTAAAGATAAATGGGACGATATCACCAAAAAAATGGGCTATTGGGTTGATCTCAATAATCCATATGTAACTTTTGAAAATGATTATATAGAAACCTTGTGGTGGTGCCTGAGTGAATTGTATAAAAAAGGGTATCTATACGAAAGTGTTAGCATTCAGCCTTACTCTCCGGCTGCAGGTACAGGTTTATCAAGTCATGAATTGAACCAGCCGGGTACGTATAAAGATGTAAAGGATACAAGTGCAACAGTAATGTTCCGCCTCCCCAATATCTCCCAGGGAGTGGCTACAGCACATCCTGCTATTAAAAAAATCCACGTTGCATTAGCAGCGTCAAAAGTCCCTCCTTTGGAGGGATTTAAGGAGGCAGTTTATATTTTGGCCTGGACTACCACACCCTGGACCTTGCCGAGTAATTTAGGCCTTACTGTTGGGCCAAATATTGACTATGCATTGCTGCAAAGTTTTAATCCATATACCCATCTGCCCATCAATGTAGTGCTAGCCCAAAATTTAATTGGTAAATATTTTAAGGCTGAGGGTGAAAATGGTGATTTTGAAGCGTACAAAGAAGGCGATAAAATAATTCCCTGGAATATAATAACTACATTTAAAGGAACCGAACTAGAGGGCTTGCAATACGAACAGTTGATGCCTTCTGAAGCAAATACTTTAGAAAAAATACAAGAGATAACACCGGGCGCTGAGCCTTTTAGGATTTTATTGGGCGATTTTGTAACTACAGAAGACGGAACCGGTATTGTGCATACAGCACCTGCATTTGGTGCGGACGATTATAAAGTGGGCAAAAAAAATAATCTCGGCATTTTAATTCTGGTAGATAAGCAAGGAAAATTTATTGAAGGATCTGGCGAATTCAGTGGCCGTTTTGTTAAAAACTATAAAGATGAAAAAGACTATGTAGATGTTAACATCGACATAGCGGTGAAACTTAAATTAGAGAACCGGGCCTTTAAGGTAGAGAAGTACGAACATAGCTATCCGCATTGCTGGCGTACCGATAAGCCGATTATTTATTATCCCTTAGATGCCTGGTTTATTAAAACCACTGCTGTAAAAGACCGGATGATTGAGCTCAATAAAACCATCAACTGGAAACCTGCAGCCACCGGCACCGGCCGCTTTGGCAACTGGCTGGAAAATATGGTGGACTGGAACCTGAGCCGCAGCCGTTTTTGGGGTACACCACTTCCTATTTGGAAAACGGAAGAAGGGGATGAAGAAAAATGTATAGGAAGTATTGAAGAACTTAACAATGAAATAAAAAATGCTGCCCGTATTTTGGGTGGGGAAACCAATAAACATTACCTGCATGAAGGTATTTTAGATTTACACAAGCCGTATGTAGATGATATCATCCTGGTAGGTGAATCGGGTAAACCAATGAAACGGGTGCCGGATTTAATAGATGTTTGGTTTGACAGTGGCGCTATGCCTTATGCACAATGGCATTTTCCTTTTGAAAATAAGGAAACGTTTAAGCAGGCCTTTCCTGCCGATTTTATTGCTGAAGGTGTTGACCAAACCCGGGGTTGGTTTTATACATTGCATGCGTTGGGCGTTTTGTTGTTTGATAGTGTTGCCTATAAAACAGTGGTGAGTAACGGGTTGGTGCTGGATAAAAATGGCAATAAGATGAGCAAACGCCTCGGCAACGTGGTAGATCCGTTTGTTACCATTAATACTTTTGGTGCAGATGCCACCCGATGGTATCTCATTACCAATGCATCTCCATGGGATAGTTTAAAGTTTGATGCAGAAGGTATTAAAGAAGTACAACGTAAGTTTTTTGGAACATTGTACAATACTTACCAGTTTTTTGCACTGTATGCCAATGTGGATGGTTTTTCATTTAAAGAAGAATATATCCCGGTAAAAGACAGGCCGGAAATTGACCAGTGGATTTTATCTTCTCTCAATTCATTAATAAAAACTGCCACAGGTTATTTTGATGATTATGAACCTACACAGGCAGGAAGAGCCATAGAAGAATTTGTAGACTCGCTGTTGAGTAACTGGTATGTACGTCTTTGCCGCCGTCGTTTTTGGAAAGGAGAGTATGAGCATGATAAAATTTGTGCCTACCAAACTTTATACGACTGCCTCGAAACATTGAGCAAGCTTATGGCTCCGGTGGCTCCGTTCTTTGCCGATTGGTTGTATAGTAACCTGAATGAAGTATCCAATCGTTTTACAAAAGAATCGGTGCATCTACTTGATTACCCAAAGGCAAATGATGCCGTTATTGATATTGACCTTGAAAAAAGGATGCAATTGGCACAGGATGCCTGTTCCCTGGTATTATCACTGCGCAAAAAAGTGAATATTAAGGTACGACAGCCATTGCAAAAAGTGTTCATTCCTGCGTTGGATGTTGATATGGCAGAGCGATTAAAAAAGGTAGAAGACATTATTAAGGCAGAAACCAACGTAAAGGAAATTGACGTGTTGGGTGCAGAAAATGATTTTATTAAGCGGAAGGCAAAGGCAAATTTTAAAACCCTTGGAAAAAAATTGGGTCCCAAAATGAAATGGGCGGCTGATGCCATTGCCCGGTTTGATAGTGCTACGATTGATAAAGTTTTGAGCGGCGAATATTTATTGAACTCCGATTACCAGTCTGAAAATGAAGCCCCTATCATTATTTCAGGAGAAGATATGGAGGTATCCACGGATGAAATACCTGGTTATGAAGTGGCAAATAAAGGGAGTTTAACAGTGGCATTGGATATTACCATTACTCCTGCCCTAAAACAGGAAGGAGATGCCCGGGAGTTTGTAAATAAAGTACAGACTATCAGAAAGGAAAGCGGTTTTGCACTTACTGACAGGATATTTGTTGAAGTATTAGAAAATGAAGCTGTGCAACCTGCATTAATTCAATTTAAAGATTATATTTGCGCCGAAATTCTGGCAGATTCGCTTGCTTTTATACCTGATTTAGCTACCGGTAGCGAAATTGATGTGAATAATGCCATCTTAAAAGTGAACGTACTAAAAAAAGGAATATAGTATGGCAGTAAAAAAGCAAGTCCCGGCAAAAAAGGGTAAAGTAGCAATAAAACCAGCAGCTAAAAAGGTGGTTAAGGCTGCTCCGGCTTTAATAAAAAAGGTTGTAAAACCGCTGGCTCTCAATAAAAATGCTGTAAAAAAGCAGGTAGTAAAAGCTCCTGTTGCTAAAAAAGCAAGTAAGGTTGTAGCTAAACCGGTAAAAAAGAGCGCAGTTGTACAACCCAAAAAAGTGGTACCTGCTAAAAAAGTTATTCAACCAATTGTAAAGAAGCCTGTTGCAAAAAAAGTAGTTCCTGTAAAAAAAGTTATTGTACCTGTAAAAGTTAATGTAAAGGTGGCAGCAAAAGCCCCTGTAAAAGCTGTAAAACCAGCACAAAAACCCATGGCAAAAAAAGAAGAAGTAACAAAAGTGGCTGCAAAATCTGTTGTAGCTAAAGAAGTATCCAGTAAGCCAGCTGCAGAAGTAAAGGCAAAAGATATTAAAGTACCTGCCCCTAAACCAGTGGTGATGCCAAAAATATCTACTAAAACTGTTCGCAAATATGAGCCGGATTTTACAAAATCGGTATTAGACAAGGCCCAGATTGATCCCGGTGCGCCTACCTTGCGCTATAGTGACGCAGAGTTGGTTGAATTCAGAGAACTGATTCAACGTAAACTTGAAGCAGCAAAAAAAGAATTGTCTTACCTGCATGGCTTAATTACCCGTAAAGATGAAATGGGTGGAGATGAAGGCGATAACCGCTACATGACAATGGAAGACGGTAGCCTGAGCATGGAACGAGAACAGCTTAGCCAGATGGCTAGTCGCCAGATCACTTTTATTGATCATCTTGAAAAGGCGATTATGCGTATTGAAAATAAAACCTACGGCGTTTGTCGTGTTACAGGTAAACTGATAGATAAGGCCCGTTTACGTGCTGTACCGCATGCTACGCTTAGTATTGAAGCTAAGATGATTTCTTCAAAATAGAAATTCCCATCCGTTTTTTACGGAAGGGTTAGTTATAAAATAGTTGGCTGTCTTAAGTAATTAAGATGGCCATTTTTGTTTCCTCCCGGTCAAAAAATCCTCTAATAATCTACTTTATAATTCAAGGCAGGTTTCCTGTTTTCGATTTTTAATACCCCATCAATTCGTTTTTTCTGCTTAAACACTTTTTGTTGCTTCAATTTTTCCACTTTTTTAGAGGATAGCTGTAAGCTGTAGAAATTCTATTTATCCACTTCACACAACCGGATCAGTATTTCTGAGGGCTTGGTTTTCTGTGTAAATATTTGATAATTAGCAGGTATCATCAATAAAAATTTGGGATAATCCTACCCCTTGTAATAATAATACTACAATTTTTGCGTTTATATGCTTCCAAATATTCCGGCTAATGAAACTTATAATCCAACCTATATTAGAACAGCCTGCACAAATGAATGGTTTTAAAAGGCCATCTAATGTCCCGTGTAGGTTTATAAATTCCCCTGATTTAAAATCAGTTCTTAACCTAAATGAATACAGCTATTATATCCAACTGTTACAACCATGAAAAAGTTTATCCAAATCCAATCAGAAAACAAACGCTATTTTGCTGATTTGCTTGTTTCACCAAAATTTAAAAAGACGTGTTCCGGTTTTTTACGCTGTCACTTATTTTTGAGTGTATTTTTTATTACATCAATTTTTAGTGAGGCATTTGGGCAGCAAACAATATTTTCTCAAGATTTTAGTAGTTCAACTTCAGTTACCAGCTATGTGAGTGCCACGCCTAATAACGGCCAGTTTAATGCTATTACTGTTGCAGGTACCAATACGGTATCCATTTCCGGCGGTGAACTAAGTTTTACCAGAGGAAATAATAATGGAAGTTTTACAAGGTCAGCCAGTTTTAGCCCAACTCCTACTGCAATCGTGTTTTCTTTAGACCTTACCGTTTCCAGTACAAGCGGAAATACAAACGCTGCTGCTGCTTTCCAGGTAGGTAGTAGTTACAGCACTGCTACAAATGGTTTAGAAACCAATGCCAACACTTATGCTCAATTCGGTATCGATTTCAGGGGAACCACCAATTTCAGGCTAAGGGATATCACTAGTGGAGCAACTACAGCTAACTACTCTGTAGGAACCACATATACCATCACCTGGGCTATGAATAATTCTGGATCAACCCTCAATTATACTGCTCCAAATGGCACTGCTGAAACGGTTGCAAATGACAGGGCGGACTTATGGATTGGTACTACAAGGTTGTTTAATGAAGTTACTGTGCAAACTGCCGGTGGAACAATGTCTGATTTGAAATTTGCTTTAAAAGGCGGTACAGGTACTATCAATATTGACAATATCATTATTTATTCTATTAATCCATTTATAACTTTTCAGCCATCTGATCTTTCAAGTTGTATTGGTGCTTCGGCATCCTATGGTGTAACTGCAACGGGTACCTCTTTAACATATCAGTGGAGACAAGGAGCCACTAATTTAACCAACGGCGGCAATATATCAGGAGCAACTACTTCTACACTTACCATCAACCCGGTTGCACTTATTGATGCAGCGGCTGATTACAATGTAGTAATAACTTCAACTGGAGGTTATTCCGCAACTTCAGATAATACAGCCTTAACCGTCAATCCGTTACCAACTATTACTACTGCTGCAACAGCAGCAGCAACATGTTTTAGCAGCAGTGCACAAAACTCAACATTAAGCTATAGTGCTACCACAAACACTCCAACAAATTATACGATCACCTGGAATGCGGCCGCCTTGGCAGCAGGTTTTGTTAACCTCGGCAGTACCGCACTTCCTGCCACACCAATGACATTGCCGATAGCAGCAAACGTGGCAGCAGGAACATATACCGGAACAGTAACCGTTACAAATGCCAGTGGGTGTGCAAGTGCAGGCAATTCATTTACTGTAACAATAAATCCATTGCCAACTATTACCACTGCTGCAACAGCAGCAACCAGGTGTTTTAGCAGCAGTGCACAAAACTCAACATTAACGTATAGTGCTACTACCAATAGCCCAACAACTTATACCGTTACCTGGAATGCCGCGGCATTAGCGGCAGGATTGGTAAATCTTAGCAGTACCGCACTTCCTGCTACACCAATTACTTTTTCAATTGCGGCAAATGTTGCAGCAGGAATATATACCGGAACAGTAAGGGTTACAAATGCAAATGGATGTACTGGTACTGGCTCCAACTTTACACTAACTATCAATGGATTGCCCACTATTTCAACTGCTGCAACAGCTGCAGCAAGGTGTTTTAATGCAGTTGCACAAAACGCTACTTTAACGTATAGTGCAACTACAAATACGCCTACTACATACACAATTACCTGGAATGCAGCGGCTTTGTCTGCAGGCCTGGTAAATGTGAGCAGTACCGCATTGCCCGCTAGTCCTATCGCTGTCCCTATTGCAGCAGGAGTAGCAGCAGGTACTTATACTGGCACAGTAACAGTTTCTAATGCCAATGGCTGTGTAAGCACAGGCACCTCATTTACCATTACAATAAATCCTTTACCAACAGTAACCATTTCACCCAACTATTGTATTGGAGGAGGCGTTGTAAGGCTAACCTGTTCTGCCCAAACTTCTTATTTGTGGAGTACAGGTGCTACTATACAATTTATTGATGTATCAAACGCTGGTAATTATTCAGTTACCGGTACCAATGCGGGAGGTTGTACAGCTAATGCTTCTATAGCTATAGCCGAGGAGTTAGTTACCAATGGTAATTTTTCATCAGGAAATACGGGATTTATTACCCTGTATACTTATAATAATTCTCCACTCGGTTTATATCCCGAATCATACTATGGAGTAGGTGCAAATGCCAATTATTATCATAATAACTTTTTTGGTACAGACCATACTACAGGCATAGGTAATTTCATGATTGTAAATGGTAGCTCTCTAACACAGGATGTGTGGCAGCAATCAGTGACTGTGACCCCCAATACCAATTATTATTTTTCGGCATGGGCGTATAGCTTAAATGCTGTTGCACCCTATGCACAGTTACGCTTTGCAGTAAATGATGTACAGTTAGGTACCACTGCAATGCTTACAGCAGGGCCAACGAGTAATGCAGGTATAGCTAACTGGGTGCAGTTTTATGGTACCTGGAATTCTGGCAGCAATACGACTGCCAAAATCAATGTAATTGATTTGCAGACTGCATTAGGAGGAAATGATTTTGGGCTTGATGATATTTCTTTCAGTACACTTGCGCCTGTTACAATGGGTATAACAGCCTCCGGAAACACACCTGTTTGTACGGGAACTGCAATAAACCTTACAGCAACGGTTACCGGAGGATCTTCTCCATATACTTACTCCTGGACAGGCCCTTCTTCTTATACTTCCACAAGCCAAAACCCAGTTATATCCAACGCTGCAGCTGGTAACACTGGTGTATATACAGTAACCGTTACTGATGGAAACGGCTGTTCTGCAAGCGCAAGTACTTCTTCTATCAGTGTAGTTACTGGTTCGGTAACACTTACTACTGGTTCAGGTTCAAATATTCAAACTTTATGTAATAATAGTGCCATTACTACTATTACTTATAATGTGGGTAGCCCCGCTACAGGAGCTACCGTTAGCGGCTTACCAACTGGTGTATCAGGTTCATATAGTGCAGGGGTATTTACCATCAGTGGCACGCCTACGGTAAAAGGCATATATAATTACACAGTTACTACCACCGGTAGCACCTGTACCGTAAGTAAAACAGGTACTATCACAGTAAATGCTCCTACTATGGCAGGGCTTACCAGTGCCTGTATAGCTTCCTCAACACAATTAACAGGTACTGGAACTGCTGCAAGTTCAAATCCCTGGATTTCTGCAAGTACAGGTGTGGCTACTGTAAATTCTACCGGTAGTGTAACAGGTGTTTCAGCTGGTACCAGTGTTATAACTTATACCGATAATGCTGGTTGTACTACATCCAATATTGTTACTATAAAATCTTTACCGACTATTACCGGCACTTTATTTTTATGTAATGTAGGGTCCACTTCCAGTTTAACTGGTTCCGGCATAGCAAATGCTATAAACCCTTGGGTATCCTCTAATACAAGTGTGGTTATAGTAAATACAACAGGTGTTATTACAGCTGTAGCAGCAGGGAACAGCACAATTACTTATACCAATGATAATGGCTGCAGCATTACAGCAACAGTTACTGTATTTGCAACCAACATAACTGGTTCATTAACTCTATGTAGTATAGGTGCCACCACTTCCTTAACGGGTTCAGGTACGCCTGCAGCTTCTAATCCGTGGGTATCTGCAACTACAAGTGTTGCTACTGTAAATTCTGCTGGTGTGGTTACAAGTGTGTCTGTAGGTACAAGTATTATCACTTATACAAATAGTAGTGGATGTTCAGTGACTGCTACTATTACAGTGAGTCCCAATCTTGCCGCACCAATCATTAGCCCGGCAGCAGCCACTATCTGCAATGGAGTTATTCAAACAGTAACGGTAACTAATTATACGGCGGGGGCATCACCACAAACCAATAGCAGCGGCGCAATTAGTGTAGCTATACCAGATAATTCTGCCACTGGTGCCACGTCTGCCATTGCCGTATCGGGCATACCAGCTGCTGCTACAATTACTAGTGTTGCTATTAATTATAATATTACCCATACTTATGATGGTGATCTTATCCTGAATATTAAAGCGCCGAATGGTAACATTCTAAACCTTGTAAACCAAAGAGGTGGGGCAGGTGCTAATTTTACAAATACAACCATCAACAGTTCTTCCGCTACAGCAGTAAGCACAGGCACTGCGCCTTTTACTGGTGTTTATGCACCAGACGCTTCCAACGGTGTGGGAGCTACATCAAATGTTTCAAATGTCACTACTTTCCCTTCGCTGTACAGCATACCTAACGGAAACTGGGTGTTTAGTGTAAGAGACAATGCAGGCGCTGATGTGGGAAACATCACTAGTTGGTCTGTCACCATTACTTATACTGTACCAAGTGTTACCTGGCAGACTAATGTAAATGGCTTATTTACTAATGCAGCAGCTACAAGTGCTTATGTGGCACAACCTACCAGTACCGTATATGCAAAACCAACTTCAACACAAACTTATACAGCTACAGTTACTTCTTTTGGTGGATGTACCAATACCCAAACAGTTCTTGTAACGGTAAATCCTACGCCTGCTATTGATGGTTCATTAACTACCTGCGCAGGATTTACTACAGCATTAACCGGCACAGGAACCCCGGCAGTTTCCAATCCTTGGGTATCTTCCACTACCAGCATAGCTACGGTAAATTCTTCTGGCGTGGTAACGGGTATAGCATCAGGTACCAGTGTAATTACTTATACCAATAGTAATGGATGTATTGTGACTGCTACGGTTACTATGAACGCAGCACCTGTTGATAAAACACCCACCGCAGCAGCCACTTCAATTTGTACAGGCAACTCAACCAATATCCAAATTGCCCTATCACAGAGTGGTGTAAATTATCAATTGAGAAATAATTCAGACAATGTGAATATCGGTAGTGTGGTAGCTGGTACCGGCGGCACAATTAATTTTTCTACCGGCACACTTTCAGTTACTACTACTTTTAATGTGGTGGCCACCTTTGTTAGTTCAAGCTGCAATGTGCAGATGGTAAATACCGTAACCATAAGTGTAAATCCTACCGGGCAATGGGTTGGCGGCTCATCGGGAGATTGGAATACAGCTTCCAACTGGTGTGGTGGTTTGCCATCAGCGTTTACCAATGTTGTAATACCAGCTGGCGCTACAGTAAACATTCAAACTGCAAATGCAAGTGCCAATAGCATTACAGTTGCTGCTGCGGCCAGCCTTATAATGACAGGGGCTAATAATTTAAATATAACTGCGGGTGGCAGCTTTACCAATAATGGCTCTTTCAATGCTTCCGCAGGCACAGGCACCGTTGCGTTTCTTGGCAATGGCACTATCAATGGAACTACCACCTTTAAAAATATTGATACATACGGCGCTTTAAATTTTGGTACAGCCAGTACCATCAGCGGTACCTTTAGTTTACAAACAGGCGGCAGTGTTGTGGTTAATCCACCTGCGTATACCTGTCCTTCGGCTGTATTATTATACAAACCTGGTACTGTATTTACAAGAGGGCTTGAATGGACAACTGCATCCAGTGGAGCAGGCTATCCTGCCAATGTGTTGGTTCAAAATAATACGACTGTTAACTTCCCTGCTGCCGGAAACGGATATGTTTGTTATGATGTACAGGTTGATGCCGGTTCTTCTCTTCTCCAAAATTATGGAGGCACCAGTGCGAGCTTGAGTGTGGGAAGAAATATCATTATCAACGGTATACTGGAATTAGGTGCATCAACAGGCGGCGATATTAGTTTAGGTGGAAACTGGACCAGGAATACCGGCGGCACATTTACCGCCAACGACAGAAAAGTAACTTTTGATGGTACAGGAAATTTCAGCGGCAACGGCTTATCCATGTCAACAATCTCAGCTCCGGCATCTGCCGCAAAAAATAATGAAGGTGGTTTTGGCGGTGAGAATTTTGCTCACTTATGGATAAATAAAACCAACATAGCCGATTCTGTAGTGCTGCTTTCCAATATTACAGTAACCCGGGAACTTGGGTTTACAAGAGGCACATTCAGCCTGCGTAACAGTGACGTAACGCTGGTGTCGAACAGTACCCGAACAGCAGATATTGCGCCTATAACTACTATTGCAAATATTAGCATACGCTATGCCGGTACAGGTAAATTCGTTGTACAGCGCTTTATTCAAAACCCAACAGCTACCCGCTCATGGCGGTTACTTACCGCTCCATTACAAAGCCCAACGGCACCATCCATTAATGCAGCTTTTATGGCAGGCGTAGTAAACCCGAATAAAAATACTCCTGATGCAAGCGGCGGTATTTATAATCCATGGCCAGGATATGGTACCCATATTACGGGACCGGGTGGAGCATACAGTACTATCAATGGATTTGATCAGGGCACTACTTCATCCTCTATTTTGTATGGAAATTCAGGCGTATTGTCCTGGTTAACGCCATCCTCTACCCTTAGTACAAAAGTAACAGATCAGCAAGGCTGGATGCTGTTTGTAAGAGGCGACAGAAGTTTTGTAATTGGTAACCAGTATATACCTTCTGCTAATACCATACTTGAACCTAAAGGAAGAATAAATGTTGGAAATATTTCTGTACCTGTTACCACGGGAAGGCAGGTAATTGGTAATCCTTACCCATCTGCAATTAGTTTATTAAATGTTGATGTATCCGGAATTTTAGGCAAGCTAAGTAGCTACCATGTGTGGGATCCTAAAATGTTTACCTCCTTTACCCAGCCAGGAAAGTGGGTGTCTTTTACCGGGCTTGGCAGTACTTTTATACAAACAACGAGTGCAAGCAGCTATCTATCGAATGGTACAATCGAATCCGGACAGGCATTTTTAATGGATGTAGTTACGCCTGGTACAATCACTTTTCACGAATCAGATAAACTTCCTTTAACCAGCAGCCTTGTGGGCATTGCCAACGGCACCGGCGCAAGGCCATTGGAGAACCCTGTTTTCCCTATATTCCGTTCGGATATTTACGCAAAAACTGATACTGCTTACACTTTAACCGATGGCGTATTAAATGTTTTTAATTCAGCGTTTAACAATGCTGCAAGCGATGAAGATGCCAAAAAAATCATCAGCTTTAATACCAAAGAAAGCCTGAGTATTTTAAGAGATGCTGTTAAAATTGCAATTGAAAAAAGAAGTGATATAAAGGATACAGATACCATCTTTTTTGCAATGTCAAAATTTAATGAACTGCCTTATCGCTTTAGGTTTCAAGCTACTGATTTTGCTCCCGGGTACGAGGCTTTTCTGGAGGATAAATTTACCGGTGATCGTTTACAACTCAGTACAGCCGGGGTTAGTGAAATTGATTTTGCTATCACTGCCAATCCGCTCTCCAAAGCAGAGGACAGGTTTAGGGTTGTATTTAAATCTCCTTTTCAAACAGTACTTCCGGTTACATTTACCAGTGTAAAAGCGTGGCAGCAAAATAAAAAAATTGTAGTGCAATGGCAGGTAGCCAATGAAATAAATATTAAAGATTATGAAGTTGAAAAATCTATAGATGGCACTCATTTTACTACGGTAAATACTACAGCATCACAGGGTAGTTTTGCAGGCAACTTTATATATAACTGGCTGGATGAAAATGCAGTTGAGGGCGATAATTTTTACCGCATTAAAAGTAACGGTAACAACGAAAAGTCAGGTTATAGTGAATTGGTAAAAGTTCGTGTTACAAATTACGGCGGAAGCATCCATGTATATCCTAACCCGGTTGCAGATGGAGTAATAAGGTTATATTTTAAAAATATGGCTAAAGGTAACTATTCCTTACGCCTGCTTACAGCAACCGGTCAAACGATGAACCGTACTACATTTTCAAATGCAGGTGCTGTTCAAATGAAAGAAATACAACTTACAAAAGGAGTTGCCAAAGGAATTTATGAAATAGAAGTAGTTCATCCGGGTAATATAAAATCTTTTGTAAAAGTAATTGTAGAATAATACCAATCTGAATTTCATTATAGGCCATTGTGAGCGGATGAAATTCATGCTGAGCCAATGTGGGTGGGCTTTTGGTAAATACCGACCTGTGCCGATCGATTTCGGCATTGGACTAACTTAAAAAACCATTCGGTATAAGTTGCTGTTTAAGATACTTAAAATCTAAACGTGTAAAAACCTCCTGCTGTCTTTTAGCCCCCCGATATTTCGGAAATAACTGTCAACTGTTGCGCAAATTTTTGATAGTCCGCTGTAACAGCCGCCGTCAGGGTTTTTAACCGCTTACGGGGTTGTTGCATTTAATTAACTCAAACCGCTTATAAGTTGCTGGTTTAACTATATACTGTTATTTAAAAGTATAATGCATATTGAGCAGGCATAGATACAGGTAGTATTACTATTTGGATCTATGCCTTTTTTCGTGAGTTTACTTCTGAACGTGAAATAAAATACATTTTTAATGGCCGGCAGAAAAAAATTGCTGGAAAAAATAGTAGTAAATAAAGAAATCTTCCCTTATAGACTGTAAGCATACTATTTGATAATACGCGGAATATGGAATATGCAAGTTAATTTGCGGTTATAAAATCGATTTCCATTTCTATATTTAAATACCAACCATGAGTAAGTTTTTAATTTTGGCAGCTATATTTTTACTGAGCTTTTTTTCAGTTGCTGCACAAAAGGGTTATAAGGTTTTTGCTGTAGGCTTTTATAATGTTGAGAATCTTTTTCACCCGGAAAATGATTCCACCAAGGATGATGATGATTTTACACCTAAGGGGGATTATCACTATACACAGGAAGTATACGAACAAAAATTACATAATGTTGCTACCGTTTTTCAACAATTAGCAACCGATGTAACCCCGGCTGGTGCTGCTATTATTGGTATGGCCGAGGTAGAAAATAACAAGGTATTGATCGACCTGGTGAAGCAGCCTGAAATTATAGACCGTAATTACCAGTTTGTTTGGTTTCCAACTGCTGATGTTCGGGGAATAAGTACTGCCCTGCTTTACAATCCAAAATATTTCAGGGTTATAAATGCAGTTGCATTGCATGTTCCTTTAGAATCCTTAGGGCAACTGAGGCCTACCCGAAATGTGTTGTATGTAAAAGGTGTTGCAGCAGGAAACGACACAATGCATATTATGGTAAACCACTGGCCAAGCCGTGGGGGAGGTGTTGCACAAACCAGTCCATACCGCCAGGTGGCTGCAGCTGTTGGTAAACATATTGCCGACTCGCTGCTGGCCATCAATCCCAATACAAAAATCATCATTATGGGAGATTTAAATGATAACCCTACCGATGCCAGTGTTGTAAAAGTGTTGCAGGCAAAAGCTGATACAACCAACGTAACACTTAGCGATATTTACAATCCGTGGATCAATGTTTTTAAAAAAGGTATCGGAACAGAAGTTTATGATGGGCAATGGAACCTGCTCGATCAGATAATGATTTCGGGTGCTTTTCTTCAGAATAATAATAACAAATGGAGGTATTATAAAAACAGGATTTTTAATAAAGATTTTCTCACTCATCAATCGGGTAATGAAAGAGGCCTGCCCCACAGGTCTTTTACAGTTGATCATGTTTGGGATAATGGCTACAGCGACCATTTTCCGGTGTTGGTTTACCTGGTGCAATAGGTAAATCAACCTGTTTGCAATTGAATAACATTTTAGTTTATTCTGATTAAAAAATCAGTTAATGAAATTTCACTAACATTTCATCAGTTAAATAATTAAAGGAAGTTGCTGATGTGTTTATATGTTTGCAAAATTGTTACATAGTTAAAGTAACTATCAGATGAAAAAATTAAAAATCGCTCTTCTTTTGAGTATTGCCCTGCTTTTGTTGGGTAATACATTATTTGCAAATCCATCTCATTACAAACATGGAATTATTAAAATTTTAAAAGGCAATTTTAGCGGAAAAATAACTGATGCATCTACCAATGTTCCTGTAGAGGGTGTATCTGTTTATTTTATTGATATTAAAGTAGGTGGGTCCACCAATTCAAATGGGCAGTTTTCTCTGTTGAATATCCCCGAGGGAAAGCACCTGGTAGAAATATCTCACATCGGTTATGCTACTATTGCAGAACAGGTGGAAATAAGCGCCGATACAAAAAAAGATTATCTTCTAGCCCAATCGATTGTTGAAAACAACGCAGTCATCATTACCGGTGTGGGTGCTGCAACACAGCTGAAAAAATCTCCTTACCAGGTTTCCTTGTTAAGGAGAGATGATTTGTTGCAATCAACTTCAACCAACATTATTGAGTCGCTCACAAAAATTCCCGGTGTATCCACCCTCTCAACCGGGCCAGCTATTTCAAAGCCGGTAATACGGGGCCTTGGATACAACAGGGTGTTAACCATTAATGATGGTGTAAGGCAGGAAGGACAGCAATGGGGCGATGAACATGGAATTGAAATTGATGAATCCAGCGTAAACAAAGTGGAAGTGTTAAAAGGCCCTGCTTCGCTTATTTATGGCAGCGATGCCATTGCAGGCGTCATCAATATTATCACAAATGTGCCTGTAGAAAACAATACCATTAAAACAAATATTTTAAGCAGTTATCAAACCAATAACAATGCAAGGTTACTCAATGCAAATATTGCCGGTAATATAAACGGTTTTAACTGGAATTTGTACAGTTCCTCAACAGCTGCTGCCGATTACAGGAATAAATACGATGGCAGGGTTTTTAACTCAAAGTACAACCAAAATAATTTTGGCGGCTACGCCGGATACAATGGCAACTGGGGTTACAGCCATTTGCTGTTTAGTAATTTTAATTTAAAAGCAGGCCTGGTAGAAGGGGAAAGAGATGATCAGGGATATTTTGTAAAGCCAGTTGCTGGTGGCAATGTACTTAGGGCTGCGGATGATGATTTTAAAAGTACAACACCCCAGGTTCCTTTCCAGCACATCCGGCATTTTAAAATTGCAACTGATAATTCTTTCAGGTTTGGTAAAAGTCGTTTAACGCTCAATGTTGGCTATCAGCAAAACCAGCGGGAAGAATTTGGCAACCCGGAAAATTTAAAGGAGCAGGCTTTGTTTTTTGATTTAAAAACACTTACCTATACTGCACAGTGGCATTTGCCCGAAATGAATGGTTTTAAAACAGCTATCGGTGTAAATGGAATGAAACAACAAAATGCTAACAAGGGTATTGAGCAACTAATACCGAATTATGATTTGTTTGATATCGGCGGATTTGTGTACACACAAAAAATAATCAACAATATTACCTTGAGTGGCGGTGCCAGGTACGATACCAGAAATCTGGATGTAAAAAACTTAATGGAAGGCAGCGAAGTAAAAGGCGCAGCCTTTAAAAAGTCGTTTGCTAATTTTTCCGGAAGTGCAGGGATGGCCGCACAACTTACCAAACAACTTAACTTAAAACTTAACCTGGCAAGAGGTTTCAGGGCACCCAGTATTCCCGAACTTGCATCCAATGGCGCACATGAAGGCACCATTCGTTACGAGTATGGTGATGCTAATTTAAAAAGTGAAACCAGCACACAAATAGATGGCGGCCTGGAATTTAACACTACACATGTATCTGTAAACTTGTCTGCTTTTTACAATACATTCAACAACTTTATTTTTTATAGAAAGTTGGAGTCTGCAAGTGGTAGCGATTCAACAATAAATGTTGATGGCTCAGATTTAACAGCTTTTAAATTCGACCAGCGCAATGCTGCCTTAAGCGGCATAGAAGCAAGTATTGATATTCATCCGCATCCGTTGGATTGGCTGCACATTGAAAACACTTTTTCCTTTACCACAGGAAAATTTAAACAAGCCATTGAATCATCCAACTACCTGCCTTTTATTCCTGCACCAAGATTAATAAATGAAGTACGTTGCAACTTTAATTCAATAACTAAAAGCATTACCCATTTTTACGCAAAAATTGAGCTGGATAATACCTTTAAACAAAATAAAATTTTTACTGCCTACAATACCGAAACGGCCACTGCAGGCTATTCTTTGCTGAATGCAGGTATTGGGGCAGATGTTGTATCTGCCAAAGGCAAAACCTTGTTCAGCCTGCATGTAGCAGGCATCAACCTGGGTGATGTAGCTTATCAAAATCATTTAAGCCGTCTTAAATATGCAGCAGAAAATATGGCCACCGGCAGGATGGGCGTATTTAATATGGGGCGTAATTTTAGCATTAAAATCAATATTCCTATAAGTACCCATCTTAAAGGAGGATAATTTTCACAACTGCTTTTTATTCATAGTATGGTTTATTATGTAAGTGTACATCTAAACTACTAAACCTCTAAACATAGATTAGAGAACGACTTCAGCACGACTTAATTACTAAACTATTAATAGGGTGAGTTGAAATTGTCGTAGATAAAATGGGTTGAATAACCCCGTCATCCGTTAAAAACGCTGACGGCGGTTATGAACGGAGCAATAATTTGAATTGCACACCTGTTAAAACAGCATTAAGCACTTAACTTGCAGCGATTCAACTTGTAATCTTCTACTATGAAATTTTTAAAAGGATTCTTTACAGCTGCTGTTTTATTTTTAACTGTTGCCGGCAATGCACAAAATTTTGATATTGATTTACTAAGATCTATCAATAACAATGAATCGTCTTTTAAAAATGATTTTAGCAGTTTTACTTCTAACAGTGTTACAGTAGTTAATATAGCAGCTCCGCTTACTTTACTTACGGTTGGCCTTGCTAAGCATAATAAACAATTGCAGAAAGATGCACTTTATATGGTTGGAGGATATGCTTTATCAGCTATTATTACCCGAGGCACAAAGGTAATTGTGCAAAGAGAAAGACCTTTTTATACCTATCCTGATATAATTAAAAGAGCAGAAGGGGGAAGCTACTCATTTCCTTCGGGCCATACATCTGCTGCATTTTACTCGGCTACTTCTTTAAGCATTCTATTTCCAAAATGGTATGTAATTGCACCTTCACTTTTATGGGCTTCCGCCGTGGGGTACTCCCGGATTTACCAGGGTGTTCATTATCCTACCGATGTATTGGCAGGTGCATTAGTGGGTGCTGGAAGTGCCTGGGTAACCTGCAAATTTCAACATTGGATGGATAAAAAAAATGGGGTAAAAAAAGCTGCTGCTCCAGCTGCTTTGTAATTTTTTTTCCCGCTGATACTTTCTTTATTCTGATGCCCTGCTGTATTTTTACTTCATGTTAGAAATTAATATCAATACACCTGCCTTACTATTCCCTGCCATCACCTTGCTGATGCTGGCTTATACCAATCGTTTTTTATCGTTGGCTGCATTGGTAAGAAAGCTACATGAGGAATATAACCGGGGAGAAAAGGAGCTACATATTTTACGGCAGATTAAAAACATCAGAAGCAGGATTAATTTGATTCGCTACATGCAAAGTTTTGGAATATTTAGTTTTTTGTGTTGTGTATTGTGCATGTACAGCATCTTTCGTGGCTGGATGGTAGTTGCGCACTGGATATTTGCCACCAGTCTTATTTGCCTGTTGATTTCCATTATTCTTTCCTTATTGGAAATTAATAAAAGTACCCGTGCAATTGAACTGGAACTGGGAGATATTGAGGAACTTTCCGGCGCCAATATTTTTAAAGATATATTTAAACCGGGGGAGTAGAAACCCCCATCCCCTAAAGGGGAGTTATTTGGAGGTGTTTGCCCCCATCCCCTAAAGGGGAGTTATTTGACGTGCTTAATACTATCACAGCTGCTCACAAATCAAACTTTACAAATCACATTTCTAGCCCCATCCCCTAAAGGGGAGTTATTTGGAGGTGTTTACCCCCATCCCCTAAAGGGGAGTTATTTGACGTGCTTAATACTATCACAGCTGCTCACAAATCAAACTTCATAAATCACGTATCACCCCCATCCCCTAAAGGGGAGTTATTTGGAGTGCTTTATACTGTAATTGCTGCTCACAAATTAAACTTTACAAATCAAACTTCATAGATCACAAATCACAAATCACAGATCATAAATCACAAATGTCTTATTGTTTATGATCAAATTCCCTTGGTGCTGTATGGGTGTAGTTTTTATCGAAACTTACAAAAAAGTTTAAGTAAATTACCCGGCTAAGCCGCATCAGCCATGGCTGCAGTATAACCAGCAATACGCAGTTTAAACCCAGCCACCAAAACACACGGTTATCATCTGTAGATACACCAATTAATACCCACCAGGCTACAAATGAACTTACAGAAATGGCTACTGCAAGCGCATAGCTAACATACCCGGTGCCATACCAAAAACCCTGTTCCAGATCGTATCGCTGACCGCATTCGGCGCATCTTTCCGGCATGTCAAAAATTTTTGACAGCTTAAGGTTGCTGTAAGGATTGCTATTATTGTACATTTTTCCACGCCTGCACCGGGGGCATTTCATGGTAAATATGCTCAATAAATAATTCGGGGTTGGTATTTTATCTTCCATTTTTAAAAAATTTAGGATTCACCAAATGGTTATTTCCTGGTTATATTACTTATTTTTTTGGTAAATTATTTAACAGGAAATATATCTGGCAGGGTGCAAAATTCGTTATAAATTATTTGTTAGCCGTTTTATTATTGACTGGCATATATGCTTTGAGCGATTTGTATTCCTTAAATACCTGATTGGTTATAGCTCGGCATCTTGATTTTTGGCAGATTGATTTCCCTTGGTTATCAAATAACAAATAAAATCATGGGGGCATAAAAAACTAAATTCAATATCAATCAGCCAACTTTTTGTCTTTTAAAATGTTTGATGATAGCGCTAAATAGCTAAAAAACTTATCTTTACTATAGTTAAAAAAGTATTATGGAAATTAAACCGGGGCCACTATTATCCAATATCGATAACCCAGCCGATTTAAAGAAACTAACCAAGGAGCAAATGCACCAGGTGTGCGATGAACTCAGGAAGTATATTATTGATGTAGTGAGTGTACATGGTGGGCATTTTGCAGCTAGTCTTGGTGTGGTGGAGCTAAGTGTGGCATTGCATTATGTGTACAATACGCCTTACGATCAATTGGTTTGGGATGTTGGTCACCAGGCATATGGACATAAAATACTCACCGGCCGCAGGGATAATTTTTCTTCTAACAGAAAATACAAAGGGTTTAGCGGTTTCCCCAACCGCACCGAAAGTGAATATGATACTTTCGGCGTGGGGCATTCTTCCACTTCTATCAGTGCTGCCCTTGGTATGGCCATGGCTGCAAAATATAAAGGCGAAAAAGATCGTAAATCCATAGCTGTAATTGGTGATGGCGCCATGACGGCGGGCCTTGCGTTTGAAGCCATGAATCATGCCGGTGTGGCAGATAGCGATGTACTGATTATTTTGAATGATAATTGCATGAGCATTGATCAAAATGTAGGTGCTTTAAAAGAATACCTTACTGATATTACCACTTCGCCTACCTACAATAAAATAAAAGAAGATGTTTGGAATATGTTGGGCAAACTGCCTGCAGGTACAAATCTCAGCCGCAAGGTTGCACACAAAATTACAGAAGGAGTTAAAGGAATTGTAAGCAGCAAAGCCAACCTGTTTGAAGCGCTTAAACTGCGTTATTTTGGCCCAATAGACGGTCATAATATTAGCAAGTTGATTGATACCTTGCAGGATCTGAAAAATATTCCCGGCCCTAAAATTTTACACATTGTTACCGTAAAAGGTAAAGGCTATTCGCTGGCAGAAAAAGATCAAACAAAATGGCATGCTCCCGGTTTGTTCGATAAAGTAACCGGTGAAATACAGAAGAAAACTTTTGATATTCCGCAACCGCCCAAATACCAGGATGTGTTTGGACATACTATAATCGAATTGGCAGAAGCCAATAGCAAAATACTTGCCATTACACCAGCTATGCCAAGCGGATCTTCGTTAAAATACATGATGGAAAAAATGCCTGACAGGGCTTTTGATGTGGGTATCTGTGAGCAGCATGCGGTTACGCTTAGTGCAGGTTTGGCAACACAAGGCATGCGGGTGTTTTGCAATATTTATTCTTCCTTTATGCAACGGGCCTATGATATGGTGATACATGACGTGGCCATACAAAACCTGCCGGTGGTTTTTTGTTTAGACAGGTCTGGCCTTGTTGGTGAAGATGGTCCAACGCATCATGGTTGCTACGACATTGCCTACATGCGCTGCATACCCAACATGATTGTGAGTGCACCCATGAATGAGAAAGAATTGCGCAACCTGATGTACACGGCACAATTGGAAAGCACTACCAATCCATTTGTCATCCGTTATCCAAGAGGCGAGGGTGTAATGCCGGAATGGAAAACCCCGTTTGAAGCCATCACTATTGGTAAAGGAAGAAAGTTAAAAGACGGACAGGATGTGGCGGTACTTTCTTTTGGTCACCCCGGGAATTTTGCAGCTGCGGCTATCCGTGATGTTAAGGCAGATGGGATTAATCCGGCTCATTATGATATGCGTTTTGTAAAGCCATTGGATGAAGTTTTGCTGCATGAAGTATTTAGTAAATTCAATAAAATAATTACGGTAGAAGATGGAACCGTGGTAGGTGGTTTTGGCAGTGCCATCCTGGAATTTATGAATGAGCACGGTTACAAAGCGGACGTAAAAATATTGGGTATTCCGGATAGATTGGTAGAGCATGGCACACCCAAACAATTGTATGCTGAAATTGGGTTGGATGCCAATGCCATTGCTGCAACGCTCCGTGCATTTATGAAAGATAAAGTGTTGGTGAGTACAACATTTCAATAATGTGATTTCATTGAATTTTAAACCGGCTTTGGCCGGTTTTTTTATTATGAGACAAGCCTGGGAAGCATTGGTCATCATCGTTGTGTCACTCACTTTTACGGCATACCATTGAGGAACTTTAATCACCATTTATGGGGTTCATCTAATTGGATTTCTTTATCTTTCCCTGCGGTGGTTTTTGGAGTGTTAACCAGTTTACTGTTGCTATGGTAAAAGTTATTTTTTAACAACAATGGCCTTCGTAAATTTAACCATGAAAGCACAGGATATAATCAAGCTCATTGAAGATTATTGTTGTTATCCTGTTCGGTAAAATAGCAGTCATAAGCAATACAAACATTTAGTAAAGAAAGGGCTTGTCACCATTGCAGCACATAAAATGAGCGATGAAATTGCACCCGGCACATTAAACAGTATATTTAAACAGGCACAAATAAAATAAACATGAGAAAATACCTGGTAGTTTATGAAAAAACAAAAACCGGCTATTCAGCATACCTGCCGGATTTACCCGGCGTAATTGCAACTGGTAAAAAAAGAACAATTGTAGAACAGAATATTTTTGGTGCAGTTCAATTTCACCTGGAAGGTTTAAAGGAAGAAAATATCCGTATTCCAAAAGCAAATGCCGGTAGATAAATGCTGGTATTTGCAGTATAATATTTTTCGCTCTTGTTCGTGCTCCTATTCTGGTTATACTTTGGGATACCCAAAAAATTATATTGTCAGCACTATTGCTCAGCAAAAAATAAAGCTGAAAGACTTTCATGGGTTTGCTACTTAAGACCTACTAAAAAATATTATCCCACTTTATTTTAGAACTTTAGCAGAAATAAAATCGCAGATAACTATTTCATTTCACTGGCTTAGGTAGGCCACAACATATTTCTTTTTGAAAGTAGCACAGCGGTAATCAAGCCATTTCCAGGCGCTATAAGTACAAGGCTTATGTTGTATGCGGTCATCAGAAAGTTGTTCAAAAAAAGTAAAAGCTTCATCTACAAATTTTTTAGCAGTTTTAGGCAATCCTTTACTTTCAATAAACAGGGCAATTTCAGCAACGGCTGTGGAGGCAGGTTCAAGTATGCTTACTTTCCTTTTGCCCATTTATCAATCAGTTTATAAGCATGTTTCTTCCCTGCAGCTAGTGTCAATTTTTTTACTGGTACGGTTTTTTGGGCTGCCAGCAATTGCAATTTGTTATATTCTTCCTGCTCTATCACTACAAATTTTTTCTTATCAATTGTAAGTGTATCCATCATGTATCATTTATGTAATCAAATGTAAGATATTCTTAGCTTTTTCTCCCGACGCATTTGTTCCCGCAGTCATCCATGAGCCAAAACCAACAACATCATAAATCATAAAAGAAGCTCCTGTATTTACCTGTTGCGTGCAAGTATAAGAAGCTCTGATAAGTTATGACTATAAAAATTCATTTTGCGATTATACCAGCAATTGGTACTTTTATAAAAATTAATTTATGAGTCGAAATACTTCAATTTTATTGGGAAATCATTATGATGAATTTATATCGTCAAAAATTTCCTCAGGAAAATATAATTCAGCAAGCGAAGTAATTAGAACTGCTCTAAGGCTTTTAGAATCTGAAGATCAGAAATTAGCTGACTTACGAAAAGCACTGGTAACTGGAGAAAAAAGTGGGAATGTAGAAAATTACAATAGAAAAGAACATTTAAAATCGTTGCATAGTAAGTTTTTATGAAAAAAAGAACTTACACTATTTCAAAAAAAGCTTCAGTCGATTTAGAAGAAATTTGGCTTTTTACTTTTGAAAACTGGTCCCGGGAACAAGCTGATCGTTATTTCAATTTACTTTTAGAAGAAATAGAATTTATCACGGAAAATCCTGAATCTGGCAAATCCATTAATCATATTCGGGAAAATTACAGATCAGCTAAAGTAAAATCCCAATTAATATTTTATAAAATTAAAGAAGCACATCTGATTGAAGTAATAAGAATCCTTCATGAAAGAATGGATATTGAAAACAGACTTAAAGATTGACAAAGCTACCTGCAAAATAAAGGCTTAAACAAAGCTTTGTGAAAGCATCCTTGGTTCGCTTCCCCCCGACATCGGCTCTAATTATCCTATAATGAAAAAATGAGTAGTTAGGACACGAACTATGGCGAAAAACTGTAGAAGGTGGTTTTGGCAGTGCCATCCTGGAATTTATGAATAAACACGGGTACAAAGCTGATGTGAAAATATTGGGTATTCCGGATAGATTGGTAGAACATGGAACACTCAAACAATTGTATGATGAAATTGGCTTGTATGCCAATGCAATTGCTGCAGCACTCCGTGCATTTATGAACGATAAGGTGTTGTTGAGTACAACGTTTCAATAAAATAATTTCATTGAATAAATTTGGTCCCCCCGATTTACATTGGGGGATTTTTATTTTGAGACAAACTTTTAATTACCCCAAAACCTAAAAGTTTTGGGAGTCCTTATCAGTATAGACATTTAATACAACATATATTTTGTATTGTAGAAAAATAATGACTGCAATTGAGTTTCCTTAGCTATTCCCTGGTGCTTTTATGGATGCTATATTTGTGATATCAAAAAAGTGCAACTGATTAAATCCTGAAATATCCTATAACCACATTAAAACCTAAACCAAAATAAGAAGCCTTCCTAATCGAAGGCTTTTTTGTTTATTTCAAAAATTGATGCTGAAATTTATTATGAATGCTTTTCAGTATACCACTTCCTTGAATACTGCTTTGTAGAAAAATAATGACTACAACTGGGTTTCTTTAACTATTATCTGTAATTCAGGCGCATATTACCTTTGTAAAGTTAAAAAAATCCAAACTTATCAAATCCAAATCCGTATTCTAAATCACCTTAAAACCTACACCTAAACCTAAACAAGAAGCCTTCAGCATTGAAGGCTTTTTCATTATTTCAAAACTTGAATCAGGCAGTTATTATTCATGCTTTTCCGTAAAAACATACAATGCAAAACAAATTTTGCTTTGTCGAAAAACAATGACAACAACTGGGTTTCTT
>Ga0163154_10001240_pt1 | contig 39564 bp, 32 predicted proteins | sample OliLakLV19MP9P1_FD_148649 | JGI IMG/M metagenome (GOLD analysis project Ga0163154, IMG submission 148649) | Freshwater microbial mat bacterial communities from Lake Vanda, McMurdo Dry Valleys, Antarctica - Oligotrophic Lake LV.19.MP9.P1 | ecosystem: Environmental > Aquatic > Freshwater > Lake >... | reverse complement strand
GATATTCCTCAATCGTGAGCGTCGCCTGATCCACAATCCAGTACCACTGCACCCCGTTAGCGTGATAGACATGGAACTTTCGCACTCTGTCCCGATTGGCGTCTTGGCTCGTTATCTCCGCGACCATGTCCGGCGCACCGTGAATCTTCTCGTCTGTGTCCCACAGTAGCACAAGATTGGCATTACTGAGAAAACCGAAGTCCGGCACGTACACTTTCCCATCCGGCAGATACACATCAACACACTCGAAATACTCGCCGGAACGGTGCTTGCGGCGATAGAGGGTCAGCTCGGTAGTAAACTCTGCCAGAATCTTCTGGTGCGTAAATTTCGGTGTAGCCAATTCGATGGTTTCTCCTTCGTCAAACTCGTAATACGGCGGTCCGACAGGAATTTGCTCGAACTCGGCAAGCGTAGAGCGGCGTTTCTCCAACAGCGGCGCAACAGTCATCACATTGTCTCCTCTCTCTTAACAATCGACTCCGTCTCCATTATAACACATCAGCGGCAGCCCGCGACCCACCCGCCTCGCCGCGCCCTGCCTGTTTTGGGACTGTCTACAGTTCCTCTTTTGTGTCGATCAGGTGTCCGGTGTCCGGTCTTTGCGATGTAACTGCATGGGTGTTCGTGCCAAGAGGAAAGAGGCTGTAGCGTCCTTTGCCTTGCAATTTGGACTGATACATGGCGGTATCAGCATCGCGAAGCAGTTCACTGACACTGCGGACATCGCCGAAAACGGTAATGGTCAGCCCAATGCTTGCCCCCGGAATCACATCATGCTCCCCCAAGTGCAGAGGCAGATGGATCGCTTCTGTGGCTCGTTCTGCGACGACTTCCGCTTCACTGATCCCACTGAGTCCTTCGAGCAAAATCACAAATTCATCGCCGCCCCATCGGGCGACAGTATCGCCGGGACGAGTACATCTCCGGAGACGTTCGGCAATGGTTTGCAGCAGAATATCGCCCGCTTCGTGTCCCAGAGTGTCGTTGATTGTTTTAAAATTGTCCAAATCCATAAACAGCAGTCCAATAGAATCTCCGGTACGTGCTGCGCGGGCAAGGGCTTGCTGGAGGCGGTTGAGCAGAAGGGCGCGGTTCGGAAGGGAAGTCAGGGTATCGTGGAATGCACGCTGTTCCATCTCATCGTGTGCTTCTTGGAGAGCCTGTTCTGCTTTCACTCGTCCCGTGACTTCGTTTTGGATGCCGACATAGTGGGTCAAAACCCCCTCGTCATCGAAGATGGGAGCCATAAACAGTTCGTTCCAGAACGGCGTGCCGTCCTTTCGGAAATTCTCCAAAACGACGTTGCAAGAGACTCCCTCTGCCAAAGCGACGCGCATCTGCTGCCGTGGCGCAAGATTGCTCTCCGAATCGTGATGCACACCTTGAAGGAAGCGGCAGTTTCTGCCGATAATCTCTTCGGTTTTGTAACCGCTCATCCTCTCGAAAGCAGAATTGACGTAGATCAGGGGGCAGTCTGGCAAACGCATATCGGCGATCACGATGCCATTGATGCTGGCTTCAATGGCTTGCTTTTGGAGATGCAGCACGTCCTCTGGCTGCATCTGTGAGAGGATAACAGGAAAGGTTGCTTCGAGAGAATAGTTTATCATCTTTGATTTTTCTTTTGAGGTGTTGCGACGGGAGACCGTCTTTTGCTAAGTATACCCTTTTAAAAATTTGCCCGCGTGACTTTTTCATTGTCAACAGCGTGGAGTTTTTCTTGAGGGTGAATTTGTCTAATAGGGAGTAGGGAGTAGAGCGTAGGAGACTTCCCAACCCGACGCACCACCTCCCAGATGGCTCGTGCGTAGCACGTCTGTTTTCCTGCCGGGTACGTTCCTGTACCCGGCACACAGCCAAAATGAGGCGGGCATCGTCCTACCGCCACGAGTTCCTCTCTGGATTTGTCGGAGTGAGTAGCCATTAGGGTAGAATACGAACAGACAAAGCCGAAGATTTCCACTACCCTGAACTGTTACCGTCCTACTCCCTACTCCCTAACTCCCCCGCACAATTTTCAAGGTTTTGCTCCCCTTCACGCGCCCCGCACTGCTTTTGGAGTACAGTTTATACAGCGCAACCGAACCCTCCGCCGGAAGTCCGACAACCGTCAGGAACGTGGTCGCGACGGCGGGCAACTCGGCAAGAATTTGCTCGTTTTTGGCATTATAAGTCGTGCCGGGACAGTAGCCAATCAGCACCGCGACAATATCCGCATTCGTGATCTGCCCCCACACGAATTTCGCCTTGTCCGCCGTGCCGTCCCATGCCGCGCTGACAACCGTCGGGGCGGGCGGCTGCGCTCCGGGAGCGGGCGTGACGCGGGGCAGACTCGTGACCCACTGATTGCCCGCACCGAACCGCGCCAGAACCGCCTTGCGATATTCGAGCAGACGGTTTTTGAGAGGCGTAATCAGCACGTCGCGCTTGTCGTAGGCGATGCGGAGATTGGCAAGCGCGGTGTCCACATTCTGAAACAGAGTGCGAAGAGCGGTCAGATCGATATTGAACGTCGCAATCGCATAGCCGCCAATCAAAGTCAGGGGCGGGATAAATCCTGCAACGGTGGTATCGGCGTTGATGGTCGTCCAAAGGTTCTGCACATCGCTGAACGGGCGCAGAAAATCGCTCTCGCCCGCGCCCATTTGGGGCTGACGCGGCAGAGAACGGGGGTATCCGCTCCGCGCCAGAGTGAACTCGACGGAGGCGCGAAGTTGAGCGATACGGGGGCGCAGAATGGCTTTGGCATTGTCGCGCAAACCGTAGGCGGTTTCGAGGGCGTTGCGGGCGGCTTCGATGGCGTCGTTGGCGACTTGCAGGGCGTTGCGATCCGTCGTGAGATTGGTGACGGCATAATTTCCGCTGAGTTTGAGTTCGGTGATGGGAGTGCCTCCAAGCGCGATATTGACCTGATTCCAATGGGCGATAAACTCATTGGTTGCGGGAATAACGCTGTCGGGTCCGGTAATGGGCATATTGTTTTGCCTCCTGTTGGGATTATTAAGGGAAGTTATACCACTCTTTTGGGGAAATTGTCACTGTTTCAAGAAAATTTTGATTGTTCTCGCTCTCTGCGGTATTGTTTTCAGAATAATGCCGAATCGGGCGTAAACAGCCGTGTTTATGTGTAAATAATAGGGGCAAGAGCGAAAATAACAAATTCTGTTGACAATACAGAGATGTCCTGAGACAAAACAATGCCGCCGATACATCGCATATCGGCGGCAATAGAGGGAACAACAGGGCGTCGTTTCTACTTTTTGGCTTTGCGGCGAAGCACGATACCGCCGACGCTTGCCATACCGACGAGAAGGGCGATGCTGCCGGGTTCAGGAACCGGGGATGTGAGAGGGTTGCCCTGGGCGCGAACCATCAGGTCACCGATGCCAGCCCGATTGAGGTTAATGACTCCGCCGCTGAAACTGCCCCCAATAGCGGCATAACTTCGAGCGTCGAGGGGCGAGTTATCATCTATCCCCAGAGGGAACTGCCCAGCAGCGTGGGTGAGGACGCCGCCCACGAAGAAACTCTGCCCCGACCCCAGCGTCACGTCGGGGATGTCATAGACGACAAAGGTGTTGGTATCTACTGATGCCGACACACCCGCCAGTGTGGACAGTACGACGGCATCGGTCGGGTCGCCATCGCTGTTGGGGTCTGACCAGAGGTTGATCGTCACCGGTACGCCGTTAGGGAAATCGGAGCCAAAAGTGACCCCGAACACCATGCTGATAGTCGTGATGGTCTCGCCGCCAGCCACCGCGTTGAACTGATTGGCGAAGGTAATTGTGCCGCCACCGGTAACTCCAAGAGACCTCTCACCGGAACCGTCATCCAGAGCGTAAGTGAACTGGGCGTGAGCGGTTGTGCCGAGAGCGACGAGGGCGGCGGCGGTGAGTCCGCGCAGGGCGAGAACGGATAGACTGCGAGAAATGAGTTTCATGCGATGCTCCTTAGAGAGAAAATGAGTAGTCAGAGCGCGGATACGGCATCATCCTTAATAGAACGCGCTGGAGCGGCGAGAGACACGCCGCGTTCCATTGTCTGCTTTTGCAATTGCTATACCAAAACATCGAAGAAACCTTGCTATTGAGTTATTCAGGTATTTATCGGAGGCGGTGAGGCGGCAGGGCGCGACGTGGTGATCCAGCGAAATAAATTTCTCTGCTAGGGGCGTTCCGCCGTGCCGTGCTTCGCACTCTGGATGCAGGATGTACGGGAGGAGGCAGGGCGCGACGAGGTGGGTGGGTCGCGGGCTGTCCGCCGTGTGTCTACTTCCCGTCAACGCGCTCGAATTCGACTCCGCTGTCTGTCAGCGACTGCATCTGCGTCTCATCCACACTGCCCGTTTTTTATTAGACCCGCGACACACAATAAGCCTTTATCGAATAAACAAAACCGGAACGATGCCGAGCGACACAAGCGCATCGAACTCGTGATGATCGGACGTGACGACTTGTCCAGAAACGGTTTGTGCCAGCGTGATACAGAAACAGTCGGCGATGGAAATACGCCCGCGTGCCTTGAGCTGCCCGACTTGATGCAGAAAGGGCTGGCTCATATCGCGGCGCGTGATGACTCCTGCTTCCGCCAAATCTTTGAGTGCCAGTCGTGCTGTCGGCTCGTTATGTTTCCGAATGAAATCGTAGTAGACTTCGAGGAGATTGATGGCGTGCGCGTAACACGTATCGGTTGGCGATTGCAGTAAGCCGTCTACCACCGTTCCGCCGGGTTCGCCGCGCAGATAGGCGAGCATCGCGCACGCATCGAGGGCATGATTGAGGGCATGATTCATGAACGGTCTCTGTCCTCACGGTCAATTTCGGCTTGCTTCTCGCGAGCGAACTCCTCCGAACCGCCCGGCACAAACGCATATTTGCCGAGTGCGGAGAAACGCCGTTGTTTCTGCTCTTGCGGCTTGGGCAAAGGTGTCAGGCGAAAATGTTCCTGTGGATATTGCTCCAAATAGTCGAGCAGTTCTTTGCCTGTGCCTTCCAAATCTTGCGGATATGACATGATGACTCCTCGATATGCGATACACGCATTGTACCAGAGAGATGAGCGAACAGGGGCAATGTCCTGTTCCTACGGCTTGCCGTCAACGCGCTCGAATTCGATCTTGTTGTCGGTCAGAAACTGAATGGTGTTCTCGTCAATCTCATACGCATCGTTGGGCAGGACATTGAGCCTTCCGCCGCTTTGACGCATCATCAGCAGATAGGCGCGAGTGGCGTCTTTGGGCAGAATGCGGACACGGGCGTAACCCTTTTTGAGCGGTTGATATTGCGGCATAACAGACTTCCTTTCACACAAGAAACTTTGGACAAGAGACGATTGATTATACGGGCATCGTCGGTTCTGATTCTTCCGAAAGCGGTGGTGATTTTGCGGCGTCGGACTGCTTGAGAAGCAGGGCGGGCAATAATGGAACCGCGATCAGGGCAAGCAGGGTTGTTGCCGAGTTGATCCAAACCAGATTCTGAAATGTGAGATTGAATACTGAGTACATCACCGACCCCGTCCAATCGGAAAGCCCATTCGTCAGATTCCATGCGCTCATCATAATCGAATAGCCGAGTGCTTCACTGCCTCGCGGTGTCGCCCGCGCCGCAATGTCATAGACTGGCAGCAGGGCAAGCGTTTGTGCGATTCCTTCCAGCGCGGTAATGACGATTGCCGAACCCGGCGAGCGATACCCAAGATAGAACAGAGTACCGACAGCGTGAATGATGATGCTCCAAACGATCAGCGTTTTCAGCGGCAGACGCATACACGCCCATCGGTAGATGACCGCCGCGCTAAAGCCGAAGGCAGCATGAATAAATGCCAGATAGCCGAGAAACTGCGGGTCAAATTTCAGCGTATCGGTTTGATAAAACAGCAGCGGTGTGTTGAAGCCGGGCGCGATGGCAATCAGACAAATCATTAAGGCGGCAATCAAGAGAGTACGATTTTTGACCAGTCCGCGGAGCTGATCCCCTGCATCCTTCCAAACTTCATGTTTGATTCGGGCATTGCGCGACTCCTTCAATCGCAGAAACACAAAAGGGATCAACATGAAGTGCAGTCCGGCGACAATGGATGCCGTTAATACAAACGGGCGGGTCGCCAGATAGCCGCCGAGGGGACTGCCAAACAATGCACCCGCCTTGAACATGGCGATCCGCTGCGCGGTCAGGCGTCCCGCAATTCTGAATCGCGTGCCGACTTCGACCATGACTCCGCCGAGCGTTGTACTGATGAAAACGACCATCGCATACATGAGAAAATAAGTTGCGAGCAGAAGTCCATACCGACGCGGAACCACGCTGAGAAGGAACCAGCCTAAACCACATAATGTCAGGCTGATTAACAGATAGGAGCGGCGGCGCGTCCCGAATAGGGGAACGCTGTCAGTTAGGATTCCGGCGAGCGGCTTGATATAATTGAGGGACACCGCCCAGAACATGAATGCTGAAATCTCTGGTGCTGAGAGTTTCAGTTGGTTCTTGAGCAGTAACTGAAAGGGCAATCCCGCAATGGCATAGGCGACGTTGGTTCCCAGCCAGCCGACCGCCAGCAAGATGGATATAGAGCGAATCGTACTGCGTCCTTCTGGTGTGTCGGCGGATTCTTCGATTTCAGGTGATGTCGGCGTTTGCATAGAGTGATAGTGACTTCCTGCGTTGTGAGTTTACAATCCCAAACAAAACCGTCAGGAATAAGGGGAAATCCTGCACGGCAGCCCCATTGATAGAGTTGTGCGTAAAATGAAGAGTATCTTTCGCGCCGGTTTGATTCAGTATCAATATCAATGCACGGTTAAAGAATTGCCGCCCGAATTCGTACCGAAGAATTTGAGCCGATTGCCCGCACCATTCACGCAAACACCATTCTGAACGCGCATAGAACCGTCGCGCCCAGCGGAATTCGTATTCAAATAAGAGAGAGCGGTAACCGTCTGGGAAGCATCGAACCCCGATGCAGTGAACGGAAACCAGTCGGGCGGCGTCTCATTGACTTGGGCGAGCGACACGGCAGGAATGAATGCCATCCCTACGGCTGAAAAAGTGGAAAAACAGACGGTTCATTTTCGCAATTTTCCTTCTTTGCGTATCATATCACGATTCGTGGCAAAATGCACGTGATTTTTTGGAGAAAGTTGATGAATCGCCGGTCAAAATACGGAAGAATGAAATTAGCAGACAACAAATAACGGAGTGACACAGGTATGAGAGTGATACAGGTGGGGGTGGGAGGATTTGGCGGGAGCTGGCTGCAAGCCATTCCTGAATGCGGCATCGAACACGCGGCTTTAGTGGACGCCAACCCCGAAATTTTGGCGCAAGCGGGCGCACAACGCGGCATCCCCTCGGATCGATTGTTTACGCGGCTTGAAGATGCACTTGCCACTGTGCAAGCCGATGGACTAATGGACGTGACGCCCGCACCGTTCCACAAAACCACAACGACGATGGCACTCAAGGCGGGCTTGCACGTTCTCTGTGAAAAGCCGATGTCTGACTCGCTGGAGTCGGCGATTGAGATGGTCAAGGTCGCCAAAGAAAACAATCGTATTCTTATGGTGACGCAGCAGTTCCGCTATTACGATCAGCCGCGCACGATTCGCCGCTTGATCTCGGAAGGCGCGATTGGCGAAGTCGATCACATCGTTGTGGAGTTCCAAATTCAGGGTTTACTCTTCGGGTGGCGGCAGCAGATGCGGCATCCCTTTCTGCTGGATATGGCGATCCACCATTTCGATCTCATTCGGTTTTTTCTCGGCACGGAAGCACAGCAGGTCTCCGCGCAGACTTGGAACCCGAAAGTCAGCAATACGCAGGGCGATATGAGTACCTTTGCGCTGATGGAGTTTGCGGGCGGGGCGCGGGTCAACTATACGGGCAGTTTCGCGTCGGCGGGAGTTGATACGGGTTGGAATGGTCGCTGGACAATCACGGGGAGCAAAGGCAGTATTTTGTGGAATTCACGGGACGATTGGGGGCAGGTGCGCCTGTTCCGCCAAGACGCCGACCTTTCCCAATATACCGAACAGCACTTTTTCACGCCTCTGCCGGAGATTTGGGGCGATATCGTTCCTATCGAGCCGCTGGGCGCACAGGGACACCATCACAACCTCTATCAGTGGCGGGCGTGTATTGAGCAGGGCATCGAACCGGAGACAAGCGGGCGCGACAATTTGCACACTCTAGCGATGACCTTCGGCGTTATGGAATCCGCCGACACGGGCAAAACCGTTGCCATTCCGCAGACGTTCGGAGTCTAAAACCATTTTGTACCTGTGCTTATGGTACAGCGGCAATACAACATCAAATGGTGATCGTTTGTCGAAGTATCCTCTCATTTCACCGTTGCATTCGTTGATATAAGCAGCGTTTTTCAATGCACTTTTTTGGAGTTTTTATGGAATGACCGATCCTGCGCTCAACAATCTTCTCGCGAGGGAAAATGCACTCCGATACAATCTCTTTTACCAAGAAGTGGACTGTTTGCCGTCATCGAATTCTCATCCTCAAACAAAAATCGGCACGACAGACTTAGAATCTCTGTCACAAGTCTTCGCATCCGGCATTTTCCGCTTCCGAAGGACGCACGGCGACTTTGTCCGCCCCCAGCGGAGGAATTCATTCCGCCGTGCAAAATGAGTTTTGACAGAGATTCTTATAGAGAAATCGCTTAAACTCCGTACATTCGCCAGCGCGAGGGTTTTAAACCCCCGTCTGAAATGGCGTGCCGCCAAGCGTCCTTCGGACGCGCAATGTACGAGATTTATCTGATTTGTCTATGAGAGTTGTGTAATGATCCGACGGCTCAACGCAATTTTCCTTCTGCACGCGCTTGCGATCTCTGTTTAAGTTCCGTCCAATCGGCTTTGGTCATTTCTCGTGAGGGAGAGGCTAATCCTTCCAACAAGAGAGATTCGAGCCGCTCTTTGGTATTCACCTCCTCCGGTCTTTGCAGAGGCGTTTCATAGAAATTATCTTTTTCATCTGGAATAGCAAGCGTGAGGAGCCGATTACCCAGTGAGGCAGCATGAGCAGAGAGTTCTTCCTATGTCCCTTGAATCACTTGTGTTTGTGCCATTGTTCTTCTCCTCTTCAACATCACTCTATTGCATCACGATTCTTCACACCAGCAAATTTTTATTGACGTTGCCGTGAACATCGGTGAGGCGGAAATCGCGCCCCGCAGAGCGGAAAGTCAGGCGTTCGTGATCCAATCCGAGAGTATGCAGAATGGTTGCTTGTAGGTCGTAAACATGAACGGGATTTTCTGCGACATTGAAGCCGAGATCGTCGGTTTTGCCATAAGTAAAGCCGCGCTTGAACCCGCCCCCCGCCAGCCACATGGTATAGGCTTGCGGGTGGTGATCGCGCCCCAAACTGCGCCCCAACGCCGCATTGTTTTCGACCATCGGCGTCCGCCCGAATTCCCCGCCCCAAATGACCAGCGTTTCATCGAGCATTCCGCGCTGTTTCAAGTCGGTGACGAGGGCGGCAGAGGCTTTATCGGTGGCGGCGCAGTTGCCCTTATGGTTGCCGCGAATATCGGAGTGAGCATCCCAGCCTTCGTGATAGATGGTGACGAACCGAACTCCCCGCTCGACCATACGCCGCGCCAGCAGACACGCCCGCGCAAACGACGCCTGATTGGGGTCACAACCATAGAGTTCGAGCGTTTCTTTCTTTTCTGATTTCAAGTCCATAAGTTCCGGTGCGGAGGTTTGGAGGCGATACGCCATCTCATACGAGGCGATGCGGGCGGCAATATCGGGATCGTTCTGAACGCTGAAATGCTGTTGATTCAGACTGCCGATCACGTCCAAACTATCGCGTTGGAGCTGTTCGTCAACACCTTTAGGGCGCGTCACATTGAGAATCGGATCGCCCTGATTGCGGAACCGAACGCCGGAGTAGACCGTCGGCAACAATCCGCTCGACCAGTTCGCCGCCCCGCCGCTGATTCCCGCGCCGGTGGACATCACAACAAACGCGGGCAACTCTTTCGTCTCCGCGCCCAGCCCATAAACAACCCAAGCCCCCATCGAAGGGCGTCCCGGCTGACCAAACCCTGTATTGAAGAAAATCTGTGCGGGGGCGTGGTTGAATTGATCGGTTTTGACCGACTTGATGATACAAATATCGTCCGCGACCCCGCCGAGATACGGCAGCATCTCCGAGAGTTCCGCGCCGCTCTGCCCATGCTTGCTGAACTTGAATTGCGGACCGAGGCACGCCGCATCGGGGCGAATAAAGGCATACCGCTGCCCCATAATCACGGACGGCGGAATCGGCTTGCCCTCATATTTGGTGAGTTCGGGCTTGTTGTCGAACAAATCCAACTGTGACGGCGCACCCGCCATAAACAGATGAATGACGGCTTTGGCGGTCGGCTTGAAGTGTGGGGCTTTGGGCGGAAATTGGGGCGCGTTCTGCTTTTGCGCGTGGGCGAGATTCGGCGCAAACGCATCGGTCAACAGAGACGCGAGGGCGATCTTGCCGACGCCGACGCCGCACTCCTGAAAGAAGTGGCGGCGCGTAATATGGTTAAGGATTTCGTCGTTTGGGTTCATGAGTATTCTCGATTCAGCGAAGCATGGAAAGAATAATGCCAACGATCTTCTCTGGCTGATTGAGGAAATAAGTATCGGTATCAATGGCGGCATCCGTCCCATGGAGTCGCAGAAATTTCCATTCTGTACCAATGGTGACAATGCCGTAAAGCGTCTCAATGACGCGCTTTTCGGCGGCGTTAAATATCTGTGCGGCGACGAGTTCGGCGAAACACTGGGGAATACCTGTGTTGATGTTCTCTTTTTTCGCCTCCACAATCGAAATAACCGGAGACTGTATCTCCCGATGGAGAGGAGAAAGACTGAACAGAAAATCGCAATATCCCGCGAGTCCCCTGCTTTGATCTACATTGAATTCTACACCGGAAAAAAGATTCACTTGATCCTGCATCTGCTCATAAACTTCGCTGAGAATAGGCGCGATGATGTATTCCGAGCGGGCTTTCTCCGAACCGCTTCGCAATGCAAGAATGGTTTTCTTTTGCAGTGTATCGCGCAGCCAATCAGAGATCACAGCGGGCGGTGCATTAGCGAAAAGCGCGGACTTCTCTGTAAATTCCAAGTGATATTCTTCTTGCAGCTGTGCCATCGTGAATTGATTGTAAGCCATGAAGCGGGTTCCTCTGGAAAAGGCATGGGATAAAGCAGACGCCTTTTCTCCCGTTTCGTTCGTTTCTCAGACTGCTTAACAATGTTTCACGTCAATCTGCTCTATCTCTTCGATTTCGTGGATTCGCACTTGATTGCGGCCTCTGGGAGCAGAGAGAACAAACCGGAATGACCGCATCTCTTCGATTTCGTGGATTCGCACTTGATTGCGGCTGTCTCCGTCTACATACGTCTTATTGATCTGCTTCAACATCTCCTCCGCCGTCCAATCCAGCGGAACGCCGTATTTATATTCGTAGTAGGTCAAATTCCACCAGAGTTCCGTGTTGCGGAAAAAATCGTCCCAATGCCAAGGATTATCAAGCACGGCTTGGGCGATGGTCTCTGCCGATTCCGCTTTGACGACCCGGAACCTGCCCTGATAGACGCCTTCATCATCTACCGACGTAATCAAAAAAAGTGGCATTGCTTTTCCTCTGTGGCACGCTTTTCGCGCCACTATTTTAGGGCTTGACGATTAGTTCGTCCAAATTCAGCAGGGCGCGAGCCGTTGCTGTCCACGCCGCTTGTTCGGTTAAGTCGCCGGTGGTTTCGCCGGTCAAGGCTTGCGCGTCCAACTCTTTCTTCTCGATTCGTTGGCGTTGCTTCTCATAAAACGCCGTGAGAAGGCGAAGTTCCTGCGGCTTCGGTTCGCGCACCAAACAACGTGAGAACAGGCGCGAGGTTTTGGCTTCGACGGTTCCCGTATCCGCCGCCGTGAGTTTGCCGAGTGCCTGCGCCGCTTCGACAAAAACCTGATCATTCAGCAGTGTCAGGGCTTGCAGAGGCGTATTGGAGACTTCGCGGCGCGGGCAAGCCGCTTCCCCGCTCGGCGCGTCGAACGTCGTAAACATGGCGTATGGCGCAGTGCGTTTGCTGAATGTATATAGCCCGCGCCGATATTTGTCTTCTCCCGGCGATACATTCCACGCCAACGGTCCATACGTGCCTTCGGACGTGATTCCCGGCGGTTGGGGCGGAAAGACGCTTGCTCCACCGATTTTGCGCGACAACTGCCCGCTCACCGTCAACGTCACATCGCGCACTTGTTCGGCGTCGAGGCGCACGCGGGGACTTCTTGCTAAAAGACGATTTTCGGGATCGCGCTTGAGATGAGTCGGCAACACTTGAGAGGCTTGGCGATAAGTCGCACTCGTCGCAATCAGACGATGCAAGCCTTTCATAGACCACGCCAACGCCCTTTGCCCCTCGCCGCTTCCCGCTTGGGTCGTCACAAAGGCGGTTGCCAGCCAGTCGAGCAGTTCGGGATGCGTCGGCAGGTCGCCCTGATACCCGAAATCCTCCTGCGTTTTGACAATTCCGCGTCCGAAAAACGCCGCCCAATGTCGGTTGACCGTGACGCGCCCGACCATCGGATTCTGCGATGAAACCAGCCAACGCGCAAATGTCAACCGATTCGCCGCAACACCTTTGGGCAGAGGATTAAGGAACGTCAAAACGCCCGGTGTCACCGCTTGCTTGGGCTGCAAAAATTCGCCGCGATGATGGAGAAAGGTTCGGCGCGGATCGTGGACAGGTCGCTCTTGGAAGATGAGAGTTGTCGGATAATTCGGCAAGCCGTCCCGCATCTTCTGGATTTCGGCGCGTTCGGCGGCAAGTTCCGGGGCAGTGTTCAAGAAATAATTGGCGAGTCCAGTTTGCTGTATTGCCGTGCGCTGTTCGGTCTGCTGCGCTAGGGCGTCTTCAATCTCATGTGGAAGCAATGCACTGCCCGCTTTGGCATCGTCTGTCAGTGAAATACGGAATTTCCCCAAACCGGACGCATAGTAGCGTTCGCAGAGAATATCAATCTCAAGTGTACTGGCACTGAGCGGTTCTGCCAGCGTGAACACTGCCGTATGCGCCTTGCCCTGTCCGCCCGGAATGCTCCAGCCCGACTGCGGATCGCCGTCAATGGTAGTCGCTGCGTTACCGAAACTTGCCGCGCCTTTGGAAAACTTAATCGGTTTGCCGTTCGCTTTGAGCGTGAATTCACTCAGAAAGAAATCGCCCGGCTGCCCCTCATACGCGACACGTCCAGGACCGTTGCTCGGCAGACGATCATCAGGCAACGCTTCTAATCGAATGGCGCGAATGGGTTTTGCGGGGTCGGTTTTATAGCGGAGATGGTATTCGTCGTGCTTGGTAAAATCGCCGCCGACAAAAACGACGTTGTCTTTTTCTATCGTCAGCGTCGGCACGTTTCCGGTGGCTTTGATGGGCGCAAGTGCCGTCCATTTGACCGCTTTGGGTTCCTGCTCCGTAATCCAAGCGCGGAGCTTTTGGTCGAAATGGTCTTTGCCGCTGACACTGCCATTCGTCGGAAATTTCGCCGCCAAACCTGCAAATCGTGCATTTATCGCCGTTTCGCCTTCGCGCCGTTTCGCAGTGATGTCTTTACTGACGACAGGCAGGTGAATTTCGTTGGCGTTGTTGAGAAACGCCATCATACGATAATACTCATTGTGCGGAATCGGGTCGAATTTGTGGGTATGACACTGAGCGCAGCCAAGCGTCAAGCCGAGCCAAACGGTTCCCGTCGTCGCTATTCTGTCTGTCATGGCGTGAAAACGGAACTCCAGCGGATCGTTGCCGCCTTCTTCGTTCAGCATGGTGTTGCGATGAAAGCCCGTCGCGATAATCTGCGATTGAGCGGCATTGGGAAGCAAATCGCCGGCAAGTTGTTCGATGGTGAATTGATTGAACGGCATATCGGCATTGAGTGCGTTGATCACCCAATCGCGATACGGATAAATCGAGCGCGGTCTGTCCTTCTCGTAGCCATTGGTATCAGAGTATCGCGCCAAATCCAGCCACTTTCGCGCCCACCGTTCGCCATAGTGCGGACTGAGCAGAAGCCGATCCACCAGCCGCTCATAAGCACCCGGCTTGGCATCGGACTGAAACGCTTTGACCTCTTCCGGCGTTGGCGGCAACCCGATCAAATCGAGCGAGACACGCCGTATCAGTGTGGCGCGATCCGCTTCCGGCGAGGGAGTCAAGCCATTGGTTTCCATCTTTGCCAGCGTAAAGCGGTCAATCGGATTTTTCGCCCATTGGGTATTTTTGACCTTTGGCAGTAGTTGCGATTTCGGGGCGATAAACGCCCAGTGCGGCGCGTATTCTGCTCCCGTTATTATCCACCGTTTGAGCGTCTGTTTCTGCGCGTCCGAGAGCGGCTTATTCGCGTGTGCGGGCGGCATCTGCAACCCGCCCGATGTGAGAAAAATGCGATTGAGCAGGGTACTTTGCTCCGGTTTGTCCGGCACAACCGCTCGCTGCCCGCTCGCCAGTTTTGCCAACGCTCCCACTCGCTGATCAAAGCGCAGCCCCGCCATCCGCGCCTTGTCGTCCATGCCATGACACTTGAAACAGTGCTGAGACAAAATCGGACGTACCTCACGATTAAAGTCGGGCTTCGTCAACTTCTGGGCATCGGCAAACTGTAGACTCGCCGCAAGAAAGAGTATTGAAATCCAAACGCGCATGAACAGGTTCCTTGCTTGAGGTATATCGTCCTCTGTTGAAAACATTTTTATTCTGCTATCGCTGGAATGAGTAAAATCGTCAAATCTTCCTGCTTGCCCAACTCATTCTCTATCTCGGCAAGTGTCTCGTAATACTCATAGCGTTTTGCAGGTTGAATATTTGGACGCACGGGAACATACCACCAATCGTGATCTTGGCGCACTCCTTCAGGAACAACATCGAGTGTTGCGACGCCCGGATGCCTATTTATCAGGTGGCGGCGGACAATATCTACAATCTGCTGAACATTATAAGTGTTCGTCTTTAGGCTCTGCGTCATGTTTTTCCTCTCGAAGTTCCGAAGTTGGGGCAAGTCCGGGTACAAGAACGTACCCGCCTAAAAAACAGACGTCCTACGGACGATGCAGTTGTAAGGCTACAGACTCTTTTGGAAGTTTTGGCAACGAAAAAGTTTCGCTCAAGGCGCAAACGTGCCGGTCTGTTCGTCCGCAGGACGTCTGTACTTTAGACGGGTACGTTCTTGTACCCGGACTTGCCCCAACTTCGATATTGTTGCTCTTGGAGTAGAGTTTCAGCATTACGCAAAGCATCTTCGCTCATCTCAAGCCATGTCGCCAAGTTTTTCTCCTCAAACAGTCGCCAATTCTTCGTCGCCGATCTCCACATTGACATGGACTTTCTGAACGTCGTCATCGTCTTCCAGCCTGTCCATCAATTTCAGAACCGTTTCCGTATCATTCGCATCGAGCGTCACGGTGTCCGTCGGGCGTTTCGTATACTCGGCACTGATCATGGCGATTTGAGCGTCCTCGATGGCTTGCCGCACCGAACCAAAGTCGCCCGATTGAGTCGTCACGGTATAAAACTCGTCGTCGTCACTGACATCTTCCGCACCTGCCTCGATTGCCAGCTCGAACAATTCCTCTTCACCGATGGCAGACTTGGCAATCGTGATGATTCCAACATCCTCGAACCGATACGCCACCGATCCCGCTTCGCCCAATCGCCCGCCGTTTTTGGTGAAAATGCTGCGGATACTGCCGACAGTCCGGTTCTTATTATCCGTCGCGCATTCGACTACGAACGCCGCGCCGCCCGGTCCATATCCCTCATAAATGATCTCCTCGAACTGTGCGCCGTCACCCGCCTCGCCCGTGCCGCGCTGAATATTGAGTTTGATTTTGTCTGCGGGCATGGAAGCTTCTCGCGCCTTCGTGACCGCCATTCGCAATCTCAAATTCGTGTCCATGCTTCCGCCGCCCGCTCTTGCCGACATGATGATCTCACGCGCCAATTTGGTAAACAGATTGCCGCGCTTCGCGTCCTGCACGCCTTTTCGCAATCGGATATTGTGCCATTTTGAGTGACCCGACATTCCTGATAACCCCTCTTGCTTATCCCACTCGGAGGCGACAAGCCCTAAAATTTTCTTGTCAAATTATATCATACTTCGAGAAGTATCAAGCCAGAGCAAATTCTGTATACTGTCTCATGTGGGGCGGATGCCAACCCAGAACGATCTCCGAATCAGGAATACCCGCTTTTTGGATCATCTCGACGACATCAATATCCGTGCCGTTGTGTTCGACAAGCACGCGGCTTTCGGTTACGTCTACATGAACAACAGTCCCGTGAATCCGCCGTCCATACGCCCAGCCTACCTGCATAATCTCATAGTGTCCGGCAGTGTCATCAGAAATGAATTCTGTACGGACAGTATTTTCCTCCGGGAAGTACTCGTAGACCTCCTGCATAATCTTTTTGACCAATCGCTTGCGTTCCGTTAATCGATCCATTCTCTTATCTCCTCATTGATTTCATCGAATACCAGTAATTTCAACGCTTCATCAATCATCAGGTCAGTCCCCTGTTTGATGGTAAAGAATTCATCGTATGCAGCGAAACTTATTGCCAGATAGACCGTCCGCTCCGGTTCGATGCGCTTGAGAAGACTTCGATAAAGAACGAACTGCCCTAATGCTCGCTCGAATTCCGCCATTTCTCGCTTCGCCAGAAAGTTCTTCACCTCGACAGCGATCCGTCTGCCGTTCTTTTCTGCCGTCAACGATTCCTCCGCTCCTAAATCGACAAAAAGCGTCTGCTTACCAAAGCGAATGCTATAGGGATCATGAGTGATTGTCCATCCGTCTTTGACAAGAGCGTGAACGACAATATCATGGAATTTATCTTTGCGCGGCATAGCTTGTTGTCCTCAGATTCTCAGTCTCTTATTATTGTTTCATTGTAGCGAACAAACGCCGGAAAGTCAACGCAGAGCAAACCGAAAAAATTCTTGGCACAGAATTCAGAGATTTTTGCAACTTTGGCGCAATTTTTGCCTCTGTATAAGCAATAATAACGCAGATAATCGCGGGATTTCTCCAAACGGGCAGTACGGCGGATTTTGACAAGGACAGGAACTATGCTGACGATACGAAAAGGCAGTGCAACAGGCGGATTTTGTGACGGCGTGTCACGGCGCGAATTCTTGAAAATTGGCGGGTTGGCGTTGGGCGGGCTAACTCTGCCGCAACTCCTCGCCGTCGAAGCGCAAGCGGGCATTCGCAAGTCCCACAAAGCGATCATCATGGTCTTTCTGCCCGGCGGACCGCCGCATCAGGATATGTTCGACCTCAAACCCGACGCCCCTGCCGAGATACGCGGCGAATTCAAGCCGATCAAAACCAATGTGCCGGGCATCGAAATCTGCGAGCATCTGCCCCGCCTCGCCACAATGATGGACAAGTTCGCCATTATTCGCTCATTGGTCGGCGCACGCGATGAACACGCTTCCAATCTCTGTTTCAGCGGCTATACCGTTGCCGAAAGCAATCAAAATCACGCGCCGTGTATGGGGGCTGTTGTCTCCAAAATTCACGGTTCGGTGGACAAAACGGTTCCGGCATTTGTGGGACTGTCACCCAAATGCGCCCATCAGCCTTGGGGCGATCCCGGCGACGCAGGATTTTTGGGCTTGCAGCATAGCCCGCTTCGCCCCGAAGGTCCCTTGATGGCGGATATGACGATTAAAGGCGTTTCCCTCGAACGACTTGCAGACCGCCGCAAACTGCTTGCTGGATTGGATCGGTTCCGGCGCGATGTGGACAGCCTCAAAGGAGTAGACGCCCTCAACCAACGCGCCTTCGACCTGCTGACCTCCTCGAAACTCGTCACCGCGCTCGATGTCACCAAAGAAGACCCGAAAATCCGCGCAGGTTATGGCAAGGGACGCATGGAACCCGTAGACGACGGAGCCGCTATGATCAACGATCACTTTTTGGCGGCGCGGCGATTGGTGGAGGCAGGGGCGCGAGTCGTCACCTTAGCCTATGGTCGCTGGGACTATCATGGCAATAACTTCGGACAGCTCAAATCCTACTTGCCCATGCTCGATCAGGCACTCTGTTCGCTCGTCACCGACATTCATCAGCGCGGACTCGACAAGGACGTTTCAGTAGTCGTTTGGGGTGAATTCGGGCGCACTCCCACCATCAACAAGGACGGCGGACGCGATCACTGGCCACGGGTTTCGTCGTGTCTGCTGGCAGGTGGCGGAATGCGAACCGGACAGGTAATCGGCTCCACCAACCGCTTCGCCGAAGAACCCGACAGCCGCCCTATTCACTACAAGGAAGTGTTCGCCACACTCTACAAACAGATGGGCATCGATATTTCCAATGTTCCCATTTTAGACGAGGCAAATCGTCCGCATTATCTATTCGATGGCGTCGAACCGATTTCCGAATTGGTCTAAACCCCCGAAATTCGATTCCACAGCCGCCTTCCACTTTGTACGGGAGGCGGTTTTGTTTTATGTTATGAGTGCGAGTCAATTACAGAATATAGTCCGGGTACAAGAACGTACCCATCTAAAAAACAGACGTCCTACGGACGGTGCAACTGTGAGGCGTCAATCTCCGTTAAAAAGGATGTTGCGGTTAACAGAATAACCGCAACATCCTTTTTTCCCCGCTAAAACCTCAATTGAAGGCATAAACTTCCAAATGGTTCGTCCGCAGGACGTCTGTTTTTTAGACGAGTACGTTCTTGTACCCGGAACTCACTTACCTTCTACTCCTTACACCTCTTCCCTCTTCTCACTTGCCCGGATCGACGAGGAAAATCACGCGGTATTTGTCGAGGAAACCGTCCTTCTCATTCAATTCCATCAGGCGATCCGCGTCGGAGTCGGAAATCACCACGTCGGTATGGAAACGTCCGCTGGCGCGTCCCGACGCTCTCAAAATAAGCGGATTGTTGCCGGCGCGGGAGTCGTTTTGCGCCTGTGCCATCGAAGTCGCATACACGACGATCCCATGCTCTATGACGTAATCGGGATCGGCGTTGACGGTTCCCCACACCTCCGAGCCGTCATCATGGCGAATTTTCGGCGACATACTGCGGTCAATATCCATGCCCCGTGCATCAATGATCACGCCCGTAATCCGCTTATCCCCTCGCGGCTTGCGAATTTCTGTTTGCGGAACAGGGCGCGTGCGCGGTTCGACCTTGATTTCCGGCAAAATTCTTTCAGTCGGCGCTTCATCGAGATCGCTCTCTTCGCGCCGATTGATAATTTCAGGAATGAACACGCTTGCAATACTCTGATCGCCATATAATGGAGTCGATACGGTCACTTCGACAATGGAATTGGCTCCCACCGGAATTTTCCGCTCGCCTACAACCTGTGCGCCCCGAACAAGCCCTGTGATTTCCGCTTTGATCGTGGTATCCGCTTCGAAATCTCGCCCTACCGTTCGCGCATCAATTTTGACGAATTCAATCGCCATCAGCAGATTCGCAATGGCATCGTACTTGGCATATTCTGCGGCGGACAAATACGCTTTGGCTTGGTTCGGCTTGCGGTTGTCAATGGCTCCGCGCCCCGTTGCCGTAATGACGCCCTTGTTCCAGTCAATGCGGGCTTTGTCGGTTAGACGTTCGCCATCCTGCTTTTTCTTTTTGGCGGCGAACGCGGCGGCATCGAAGGGAAACAGCGCGGCAACAGTGAGAATTCCGGCACAGAGCGTGCGGCGTGAAAGAGTTTCGTTGTTCATCGTTTGACCTCATTTTTGGCGGTGCAGACGATACGCGCCCCGCGCCCATTCTGCACAGAGAGAATTGCTTTGTCGAGAGAAAGTGCGGCAAGTCTGCGCCGTACTCCCTGCGTATCCAGCCGTGTCGTAAATCGTAGCGTAAATTGTTTGTTGACAGTGGTTGTGCCGATCAGGCGTACAAAACCGCGCATTTGGCGAACCTGCTCTGTCAGCAGGGCGCGTTGATGAGCATTTAGTCCCGTCACCGTTACGTGAAGCGCGTGACCCTCTTCACGCTCGCGCACCCAGCGCACCATGAGGGTTTGAGTGAGAGAAGCCGCCGACCCTTCCAGCAGAGAGTGTACGGCATCGCTCGCCGCTTCCGTTTTGGCATCGGTATCGGAGACAAAACTGCGTCCTGTCCCGTCCGCTGTTTGTATAAGCAGGGTCTCCTCGCTCGCCTCTGAAATCAGCCGAAGCGTCAATTTGGCGCGGCACGCCCCAACATGATCCCCGACCCCGAACGGACTATCGCGGCTTCCTTTTTTCACCGTCGGAACGATCTCCAACTGCCCAATGATCGAGACCTCCGCATGACTGCCCGTCGTAATCTCGAACTCCCGCGCTTTGAGATAGGACAGCAGAGCGTTCCGAACGGTTCCGGCTTGAGTATCGCCGACGATTTCAACGCGGAGACGCGGACGCTCCAAATCGTCATAAACATCTTTGATATCCGACAACTTCTGAATTACCGGCAACAACGCCACTTCCGCCCGAATTTTGATCCGAAGCACGCGCCCGTTGCCTATCGTCTCGATTTTGCGGCTGTTCGGAACGCGCTCCCATTTGCGTATGAATCCCTCGGAGCGAGCGCGAAGCGTTTTCTCTTCGATCTCAAAGTCTCGCCCTATGGAACGCGCCCGCAAAAAGACTCCGGCTGCCTGCTCGACAGCGTTGCGCTTCGCCTCCCAAATCGCTTCTTCTTCGGCTGCTGCTATATCACTGTCAACCGTCGCCACACCTTCAGCCGTCACCGTAAGCGTGTCGGCGGGGTTCGCCTCTTGTGCGCGTATCGGCACACTCAAGGCGACCCAAATTCCGAGCATTCCCACCAGATTCCGCCACAACGCAAATTTCAATGCTCTTGCCCTACCAGAAAACAGACCGCCCAACGCGACAGAAATCGCCCGCGTTCGTTTGCCGCCAGAATCTTCTCGGCAGTCCGAGCAGATACCACAAGGTCACCTTCGAGTGAGCCGGTCACATCAATGGCACGAATGATCAAAGGTCGGCTTCCAGCGCGATTCGCCTTTGGAGCCGATTCGTGGTATGACGCCATTCCGTTATCGAGCAAAAAGTCATAGTCGGGCAGATGGCGGGCATCGGGATACAGAACGCGCCCGTTCTCGTCCACAATGCGCGGACTCATACAGCGTTTCAAGTTCAAATCCGTCGCATCCACGATCAATCCCGTATACGCATCGGCGTCGGCTTCACGTGGAGCAGTGCGGCTTGAGAGTGTCAAAGGGGCAGAATCCAGCAGACCCATCTGCTCCATAATCGCCCCGACAAACGCCCATGTCGCCTGTTCTCTGGCACGAAGGGGCTGCGTCGCATTCCACAGCCCTTGCTCGATGGCGGCGGCAACAAACGGATTGCCCCACGCGGGAATCGCGTTGGCATCGGGCGGCATGGCATCCGGCAAGTTATCGCGATACGAGGCGACGATCCCCGGCTGCACTGCCACCTTGACCAGAGACGCCAACGCCCGCAATCGCGTCACGGGTGCTGTCGGCTGAGTCAGATTGATCGGGTTCTCGGTTTGGCGCGTCATTGACCGTATGACGCGGCTAATCAATGCGGACAGTTCGCGCTCTGTCAGCACTTGATTGGGACGCGCCAGCATGGGAATCAATCCCTTCTCACGCAACGGCGTCAAGCTGTCATCGAACGGTTTATGGGCAGAAAATCGCGTTGCCTCTTCTTCTGTCGAGGCAATATCAGCACGATGCCCGATTTTGGTTTCCTGCTCCTCATCCAATTTCAATTCCGACCCTGTAAGGCGTTTATGGAACAGGCGAGCCAGACGGTGGGAAATCGAAAGCAAATCGCCTTTGTCTCCCGACACACTCGCCGCGCCTCCCGCAGACAGCCGCCCCGTGCGAACATCGAGCAAGCGGGCGTTGACGAAAATTTTATTCTCGCGTATTAAAAAACTACCGACAAGCAGCCGATCAGCACTCACCAATCGCCCCAACTCTTTGATCTTCTTGGGTTCGGTCAATCCTGTCGCTTGCAGTTTTAATTCCGTGAACGCCTGCCGAATCTCGGTACGCTCGACAAGGCTCAAACTCGACGACTGCGCCAAATCAGTCAGGACAGAATCGGCAATGAACCGCCCCAACTCTTTATCATTGCCAGTGAAGTCGGCAACCGCAATCGTCATGGTACGTGCATCGGCGGTAACCGCGTGATTTTTTTGAGCAAATAGGGGGAAAGAGAACGTGCAGAGTGCAATAATAGCGCACACTGCTACAATATGGAGACGAGACATCGCAAGCCCTCCTCACAACTCACATCCGTGCGAAGAATTTCTCGCACTATTCCTGTAACGAATCGCGTCGGCAATCGTTACAGAAGATTTTCGGTTTAGCAAAGAATTTTTTTCAGCCAATCTCCGAGAATCTCTTTGGAGAGATGGCAGGGATTTTGCAAAAAAAAAAGATGATAGGGTTCGACAAGATTCACGTCATAATAACGGTGTGGTTCGGAACCACAATCCCCCCGAACCGATTTTCTCATCAGGAAAGGAATTACAACTCATGCGTTCTGTATGGACTTGGCTTCTGCTCTGCATCGCGGCACTCGCACTGGCGGGTTGCGGCGGCGGAGACAGTAATAACAATCAAAATGTGACAGGAAATGTCACGATGGGCGTCAACTGGGCGGCACGTAGCCGTAATGTCAACGCTCCCTCTTCGGCGCAATCGGTAACTGCCACCATTGTTACTGGCTCAGCGCAGAATACGGATGTTGTGGTAAGTGCCAACCGCAACACCGCCCCTGCCGCTTATACCGAAACCCTCACTTTCCCTGCATCTGTTCGCGCAGGTCAAAGAACAGTCGAAATTCGCTTCTATGCGAATACGAGTGGAACGGGTGCAGTTGTTGGGACAGCCTCCACGACACTCAACGTCGTTGCAGGAACAAACAGCATCGGCAATGTGACCACAACCAACAGTATTACCTCTGTCTCTATCGCACCCAATCTGACACTGCTTGCGGGCTTGAAGCAAGACCTCAACGTGACGGCACGCGATACAGCCAATAATATCGTCGCCGTGACGCCCGGCTCCATCCTCTATAACGTGACGGCTGGCAGCGGCAGTGCGCGAATCGTAGAGGGTCAAGTGGAAGGTGTTGGAGCGGGAACCGCAACGGTCATCGCCACCATTGACGGCATCGCGAGTACTTCCACCACCATTTCGATCAGCCCCCAAATCACACGGTTGCAGCTATTAGAAAACGGTGCGCTTTACGGTAAAATTCGATTGCGTCTCAAGGGCATTGGTGCGACAACGGATACTCTTGCCATGCGGATCGGTACTGTCGCAGCGACCACAACAGCGGTTACCTTTACTGACGCAAACGCTCCCGCAGAAAGTTCAATACTCGGCGGCGCAGTAGACTTTGTCGTTCCCGCAGGACTTGCCGCAGGAGCGCAAGCCTTGATCATCACCGTCAACGGGGTTCCGTCCCTCGGTCTGAGCGTGGGTGTTTCCAATATCAACCCCCATGCGGTTTTCACACTTGCCAACGGCAGCAAATTCGTGGCAGAACTGCGCCGCGACAAAGCCCCGAACACCGTGGACAACTTCACAGGATTGGCAGCGGGAACCAAAGAATGGACGCCCACTTACCTGTCGAATACTGACGGCAGCTCAAAAACAGCCGGACCTGCTCAGAATACTCCCCTCTACGACGGAATCAAATTCCATCGCGTGACCAATATCAACGCATCTGCTCCCACGACCAAAATTGTTCAGGGCGGCGATGCGATTACCAAGCAGACCACTCCCCCCGCTGACTGGACAGCAGGAACCGGCAACCCCGGCTTCCTCATTCCCTTCGAGGCGAACGATCTGCTGCACGAAGACGGTGCGCTTGCTATGGCGCGAAGCCAAAGCCGCGACAGTGCTGGTTCACAGTTCTACGTCACCGATGGCGCACATGATTTCCTTAACGGCAATTATGTCGTCTTTGGGAGAGTGGTCGAAGGTCTGACGATTGCCAAAGGCATCGCTCAAAACGACGTACTTCAATCCGTTGTGATCAGCGGCAAACTCGATAGTGCTGTTCAGTAGTTCGCTCCTGCGGTGGAATAAATTCCCCGCGAGGAGATACGCAATGTCCGTCTGTGCGGACAATCCCCCATCGCCATCCCTCTCCTCTCAGGAGAGGGGTCGGGGATCAGGAAGGAATTGAGTCTCCCCTTCTCTCTTTCTCCCCCTCTTCGGCGATAGGATAGCGGCTGTACACCAAGACCAGAGACACCCAAAACCACCAGTAGAGATTGGTAAACAAAGGCGTTCCTGCAAACGTGGCACAAAACAGCAGAATGGCGACTGCCGAGACACGCCGCCGAATCAGAAACACAAACATCATGCCGAGAAAGAAAATCGTCCCGACCGCTCCAAGAAACTCCAGTAGGTAGGCGAGTCCATTTGTGACCCCCGCACCCATATCGTAATTCCCCAATCCCTTGCCCATCACCTGAATCATATCGGGCGACTGAGCATACCCCGCGAACCCACTTACCAAACGCTGATTGCCCGACGGATCATCGAACGGCTTGAGAAACCGCAGACGTAGATACAGCGAAATGGGCGTTTCCACCGCAAAAACCAACGTCGCCAATGTCGGAACCATCACGCTGAACGCCGCACTGAACAGAATAGCACTGCGCCGGTCATATAGCGCACTCACAACTACCAACAGCCCCAGCAACGCCATTCCGAGAATCGAGAGGCTGATGACAATTGTCGCCGCCAGCAGAAAATCGAACACACGCCATCGAAACCGATTTGCCAAAAGACGCGCCGACAGCCCCATATAGATGAAAGTGGCATAGACCGCCGGTTCCGCAAACAGCCCCGTAAACCGCACCAAGTCCATATTTCGTGCGCTGAACGTATTGCGGGTCTGCAAACCGGAAACAGGCATGATATAATCCAGATACGTTGTCGTGCCGAAGAAGTACAGAACTTGAACCACCCAAAAAGCGAAATGGACGACAAGCAGCAGATTGAGAACCCGGAACAAGATTTCTCGAAAAAGCCGGTTGTCTTCACGCAGCACGACGTTCAGAAATACGATAATGCCCAAACTCATGCCAATCGCCGCTTTGAAGAACACTCCCCCGAAGGCGAACCAACCCCATAACGCACTCAAAAAATAAAATGTGATGAGGATCAGCCCGAAGCCTGTTGATTCCAATTGCGATTGAATTTTGCCGTCTTTAGTGCGACGTGGAAAAAAGAACACCAGCGGCTGAAGCAGAAGCATTCCCAAGACAGGAAACGGCGCAATCCCCGCCGACACAAAATAGAAGTCGGTCAGAGAAAGCAGAAACACCGTAAAAAGCATTCCTGCCGCCAGTACTTTCTGAATCAGCGGGAGTTTCGCTTTCATTTTGTTTCGACAGGGGGCGGAAGGGGAGCCGCCGCATTCTCAGGGGCAGCAACCCCTGTCTCTATTCGCAATGCCAGTGACAAATAGGCAAATCCAATCCAAACAGCGACGGCTCCAATTCCCACAAACAACGAAAGTATTGACGCCATTCCCAAGCCCGGAACACCGTACCGCGCAGGGCGGGCGTTGTCAATAATCACCATACGGTTTTGTGCGGAAACCATCGAAAGCCGCATTTCGGCATAGCGGGCAGACACGGTTTTCAGGGCTTCGAGTGCCAGCATCACTTCATTTTTCTGGGTCTCATAATCCGCGAGTGCTTCCCGCCCGAACTGGAAATTCTTTTCGGCACGGCGAATCTGCTCGATCACTTTGTCATAACTCGCCTGTACGGTTTTGAGTTTGATCCCTTCGGAAGTTTGTCCTCGCAGATACGAATCTTTCTTCTCTTTGAGATTTTTATCCGCCAGCGCAAGGGCTTGTCTGGCTTCGATCACGCGAGGATTCTCATCGGCAAGCATAATAAGCAGACTGTTAAGCCGACTGCGTGCCTGATTCACTTGAGCGCGTGCAATACCTAAAAGGGGGTCTTCATCAGGCATTTGCTCCATACTGTTCGGAGAATTTTCGATCAGGGCTTTGGTGGCTGAACGCGAAGTTCTGAGGGCTTCAAGCTGTACCTCCAACGACCCGCGCTGAATATAAAGCTGTTGTATCTCGCTTCCCGCCGTTGCCGCTGCAAGAGAACCGTTTTCGCCGACCATTCCTGCCGGTGCAGTCGTCGTTTGGGGCGTTGTCATTGCGGACGCCACGCCTCGCGTTCGCGCCCGCACGAAATTCTGCAATCCTGCCACCGCCCCGATATAGTTTTCACGTTGCAGCCGGACTTCGCTTTCGGCTTGCCGCAGCAAGGTCGCATCGCGATCCGTATCGCTGTTTTTGAGATAGACAAGCAGTTCGTGCGCGTAGGCATTGGCGATATTAGCGGCTTTTCGGGCGGCTGCCTTGCGGAAATTGCCTTTGCTGCTTTCCATTCGCGCCGGACCTTTGAGGGTGCAGGTGACATTGATCAAGCCGTCATTGAGGTTTTCTTCAACCTTTATCGCCTTCTTGACTATCTCAACGGCTTCTTCGGGCGTCTCCAGTTTGTAAAATGCCTGAATGCCTTCCTGCCGCTCGATGATCTCCGCAAACTTGCGGCTTTTGAGAACGCCAAGATACGATTGCTTGCCGCCCCCTAATCCTGCCAGTGTTGCCAAAGGCGAACTCGGTCCTTGCGACTGCATCAGTGAAAAACTGACCGTCGAACTGAACGTCTGTGGCATGACAAACAGGTTATAAATTAGCATGGCGACGACAACCAGCAAGAACACAACGACAAAACGCCGTTTCCCTCGCTGAATCACCTCCAGCATGAGCCGTCTATCAACTTTAAATTCGGCAAGGTCTCCATTGAGACTGCCATTGCCGTTACGTGAATCTGGTGTCATAAGTCACTCAAGTAGGTTCTTGGGTCGGTAGGTCATTGGATTCGGGTACAAAAACGTACCCGACTCAAAAATAGGCGTCCTACGGACGCAAATCCCCAATGGCAACGTGATCGCTCTCAATAGGGATCACCTAACAACCCAATGACCCAATTACCTCGTTTTATAAGCCAAACAAGCGGAACATCAATGCGGTACTCGTCAGAGAACGGAACAGCGAGTCGAACGCATTGGGTTTGGAACCGATTCGTTCGGAGAGGACACGGTTCGGAACCAGAATCAGGTCGCCGGGGCGCAATGTCTTGACTTTGTTGATAGGCAAGGTTCCCCCGTTGCGCCGCAGAATGACGATATTCTTTTTCTCGGCATCGGGAGCGAGACCGCCCGCCTGTGCGAGATAATACTCGATGCCTTCCCGTTCGCGGTAGAGAACCCCCCGTTGATTGAGAACCGCACCGCGCACCGAAATCGTTGTTGGGATTTCAGGAACTTCAATGGTATCGCCGTCCATGAGTTGAATATCGGCATCACCGAGCGGGCGTTTCATTGCGTCGGGTAAGTTGATTGCGATGACTCCGTTGGGTGTTAGTTCGCGGTCAGTGAAGTTGCGCGGGCGCGTCACCGTTTCGCGTTTGGAGAGTTCACTGGCAAAGACCGCTCCTGCCGCGTTGGCTTGCGGGGCTTGCGACATTCCGGGAATGGAGAGCGCACCCTCCTGAGTCACTTGGCTGAGAGCCTGTGCGCGGGCAATATCCGACTTCGCGAGTGCGCTGCGATATGCGCCGTCGTTGAACAGATTGAAGAGTTCGCTGATCGCTTTGACCAGTTCGGCTTGTCCCGGCGAATCCAGCAGTTCGGGGTCACGGAAGAACGCCGCGCCTTCGGGGAAGGCTTCGGCACGCATTCCGCCCGCCTCTTTGATCGCATCGGACAGGCGCATATTCTTGCTCGTCAGAACAATGGGACCCGGCTTGTTGACCGCACCCTTGACGGTGATCGTCGGAACTTTGTCCACAAAACCGCCCGTGCCTTGAATGGTGACCACATCGCCATCATCGAGAACCACGTCGTCATGGGGCGCACACCGTCCCTGCGAATCGAAGGCAATGGTCACTTTCTTGGAGAAGTCGGCATTCACTCCGTCGAGGACACGCCGCGCATGAGCCACTGTCACTTCCGAGCCGGCTTTCGGCGTAAATCCGCCCGCGATCCGAAGCAGTTGAGACAGTTTCATCCCTTCGCCGCGCTTGTAGATGCCGGGCGCGTTGACGAACCCCTTGATATGAACGATGCCATCGGGAACAAACTTGGCTTCACCGACTTTGTAGAGGGACAGCAGATCGTTGTCCTCGATCATCACATTATGCTTCGGGTTGTCTTTGAGGGCTTCGGAAATGTTGATCTCTTCGTATTTGGTTTTGCCGTCGCCGTATTGGTGCATCAAGATCGCATTTTCGAGGAAAGCGTCGGGTGTCGGACCTCCGACTTGGCGCAGAATGTCCGCGACGTGCATATTTTTGCTGCGCTCATAGATGCCGGGATACTGCACCGCCCCGCGCACTTCCACTTTGCGGAATCCGGTAAAAGCGATCTGCTGTCGCGTATAGAGTTTGAGCCGATCCCACCGCTTGAGTTCCATGTTCTCCTTTGGGTCTTTGGTGAGAACTTTGGTCAGATCAACGGTAACGAGGGTTGTCGTATTGTCAGGATTCCAGCGATACAGTTCCGCCTGATTGAGAGATGCTTCGCTCAGTGCGCCGCGTGCCGCGATCAGCAGATCGTAGATCGTCATGCCCTCGTTGATGGCATAATCGCCGGGCGACTCGACGGCTCCCTCGATGGTGACTTTATTGACGACCGTTTGCCGAACGGAAAAGACATCTACGCTATCTCCGTCATACAGTTCGAATTTTTCGCCTTCACCGGGCTTTTTGACGTCCACCGTTTTGAGGACACGCGAACGCCCCGGATCAACGGTGTTGACCTGTACGCTCTGAATGACACCGGAGGGCTTGATCCCTCCTGAGTAGCGGATCAAATCCGTGAGATTCTCGCCCTCTTTGAGTTCATAAATGGCAGGAGTACGGACTTCGCCCGCCAAAGTGATGGTCGACTCACGCGGCGGCACATAGACGGTATCGCCATTTTGCAAGCGAATATCGTAACTGGTTCCGTCTTTCTTGATATTGCTCCGCATCATCTGATAAAAGTCGAGCGTACCGATAATTTTGCCGTTGCGGTGGACTTCGATACGGCGCAGTGAGCCGTCATAGGTGGGACCGCCCGCCGCTTGCAGCAGATTAAAAGCACTTGCCACTGCGGGAAGGGTGTAGGGACCCGGCTCGAAAATATCACCTCCCGCATTGACGGTAATGGTTCGCAGTTCGCGGAGGCTCACGGTCACTGTCGGGTTCTTGTAGAGTTTTTTGAGACGCGCCGAGATCGCCTTTTCCGCTTGTTCAAGGGTCATTCCCCGCACAATAATGCGTCCCATGCCTTCGATATCAACAGCCCCTTGTGTGTCCACATTGAGATTGTTTTCGCGGCTTGTCAGTGTCGGAGCAGAATAGCGGACGGTCAGTTTATCGCCGGGAGCTAACTGATAAAAACTGGGTGCGCTTGCGGCGACATTACGGAAAATCTGGCTGAGTGGATCAGCGACATTGGTAAACGCATTGAGCGAACTGCTGTCAACATTGGTACGCGGTCTGCCATTGGGAGCCGCCCCAACGCTGCTGAGGGTCATATCTCGCTGAACCGCGTTCCGTCTTGCTGTGTCCTGTAACATCCGCTCGCGTGTTGTGAGAGAACGAGGAGAGTAAATATCGTCCTCTAGCAATGTTGGGCGGGATTGGCGCGAATTAAAATAGAGGGTATCGACATCTTGATCACGCAGAGAACGGCGACGGCGGGCGTCGTTCTCATAGCCCGTGTCATTGGTCTCGATAGGATAAGCGTATTCGTCCTCTTCGCCTATCATCTCATCGCCATACTCATCATAGTAGGGTTCGTCCATCGGATCGAGCGGTTCCCCGCTCCGGCGGCGAAGCAGTTGCGGATCGGCTCCAGTGGCATCACTATCCACATTGGTTCGGCGGCGTTCGGTGCGTTTTTCGCCGAATGCGGGGGCAATCACTTCGCCCGGTTTGGCGCGAAAAGGAACATCCGAAATGGGATAGCCGTCCCTATCGAGACGCACTTTGCCTTGATTGGGCTGCTTTCCGTCGGGGTTGAGCGGCGAATTCGTCATGGAGTCGCGTCCCTCACGATAGACGGGACCGTAGGAGCGATTTGTGTTCGCTGTTCGGCGTTTGCTATTGTCTACCGCGTAGAGGCTTTGGTAGTAGGAACGGCGGGCAAGGATCAATTGACGGGTCGGCTCAAAAAAGTAGTATCCGAAGTACGGCAGCTCTTCCGTCTTCTTTTTGGCGTCATCGCGCACATCGCGGGGCGTTTCGCGAAAGTTGCCGAAATCGGGACGCCGAGTATACTCGTCAGCCGTCCGGTTGCCACGCTTATCGAAGGCTTTGGGGTTATTGCCCGTCCCCGTCGCCGGATCGAAGATCACGAGCGGGTTCGGCGGAGGCGGGGTCGCTTTGGTTTTCGCGTTGCGGTTAGTGGGTTCGGTATCTTGAGTTTTGTCTTTATCCGTTTGCCCTTGCCCATTTCTGTCATTTCTGTCAGTGGGAGCCAGGTCCTGCGGATTTTGCTGTGCAAGTGAGAGAACAGGTAAAACTTGCAAGGTCAACATAGGGACGAGTGGCAAGAGAATTGCCAGACGCCGACGACGGAAGAGGCGGTTGGTACTCATCGGTAAATCACTTCTCCTTGCGCCCGATTTGGGGCGCGGCACAATTTCGGGGAGAAACTGCAACAAAGGGGGATCGGTATTGTTACCAGCGAGTATACCCTATTCTTGGAATGGCAAAATAGTCAACACGATCAATCTTCCGACGAAACGTAATTGCCGAAGTTTTGTGCAGAACTCCGAACGTGCAACACTCTGATTGTGTCCGGCTCAAATATACAAAACAATATCCGATAGGAAGTACGTCCCGGTCGGTAAAGTAATTGACGGACTGCAATATCAGGGAAATCGTCATTTTCGAGTGCAAGGGGACAACGACGCGGAAATGTCTCTAAGGAAGCAATTGCGTCCAATAATCCCGAATACTAGCGGGCAGCGAAGGTGGGCGACAGCCGATTATGCCACAGAAATGCATCAGACCTCTTGTAAGAGTCGGGTACAAGAACGTACCCGACTCAAAAACAGCCGTCCTGCGGACGAAATTCCCTGGCTCCTTGAGAGTGCGAAGCACGGCACAGCGGAACGAGACCTGCACGCAGACATTTATTCTGCTGTACTCTTGCAAGAGGTCTATCGTATGCTTCTGCTTCTGCGGCTTCCGATGTGATAACTTCGTAGTTCATTAGGGTAAGGATTCACTGAGCGGCAAATTGAGTTTGGCACGCTGTTCTGCGGCAAACTCACTCAATGGACGACACATTCCTTGAGCAAAGTCTTCAAGTCCGTGCTCGATGCCCTCAATGGCTTCCGCTCTGTCTCGCCCCGCCTACTCCAACATCTCCGCGACCTCTTTCGCCCGAAGCCGTCCTGCCGCCACCATGATACAGGAACCATCGGCAATGACCTGCATGGCATGGGCGCGAGCCAGATTGATAGATGCCTCGTTATAGGAACCGACCTGCATCCAGCAGAATGGAATACGGAGGCGTCCGGCTTGAGGCAAGGTCTCATTGGTCACGTCGGGCGGTGTCACCGTCACCAGAACGTCAATTTCACCCGGCACATTGTCGAGGCTCGGATAGCACGGATCATCTTCGATCTGATCCGCGTTCGGATTGATCGCAAAGACCGTCATTCCCGCCGCCTTGAGCGACTTGAATACCTTATAGCCATACTTCTCAGGATCACGCGATACCCCCAGCACAGCAAAGCGGCGTTGGTTCAGAATATGTTCAATGAGGGCGTTATTTGCCATCGGTTTGTCTCCTTGCGAAATTCTCTTTTGGAATTTCTGCCTCTACTGTTCGCCATCGGTTGAAAACTTTCCTCTCATCGCTTATAATAGTAACGGATATTTCTCATTTTTGTTGGCACGGAGGGCAGATTATGGCTTCTGATGATGTGGATCGCGAATTAGAGACGCTCATTCGGGCGCGTTACCCCATTATTTATATTGTCAGTTGGGAAGAAAAGCGAGTCGAGGACGCCCTGCGGAATATCGCACAGGCACGCGGCAAGAAAATTTTCTTCTGGACGATCACGCAAGGGATGGTTGCCAATCCCAATCACCGCGACAACGCCACCCGTGATCCGATTGCCGCACTCGATTTTGTCATGGATTCGCGGGATCAGGCGTTGTTCGTCCTCAAAGATTATCATGCGTTCATCAAAGATGTCACGGTGACACGCCGCCTCCGCGACCTGACGACGGCTCTCAAAACCAGTTACAAGACGCTGATAATTTTGGCTCCGATGCTCCAATTGCCGACGGAGTTGGAAAAAGAGATCACCGTTGTAGATTACGGACTGCCGGACATCGAAGATTTGGATCGCATTCTGGAGGGCATTATTCAGGCGGTCAAGGACAATCCGCAGGTAGATACCAAACTTGATGAGATTGAGCGCGATCACGTCCTCAAAGCGGCACAGGGTTTGACGGCGGGAGAAGCAGAAAACGTCCTCGCCAAGTCGCTCGTCGAAAAGGGCAAGTTCGATGTGGATGTCATTTTGGGGGAGAAAGAGCAGATCATTCGCAAGTCGGGCATCCTCGAATACTATCCCTTCAACGAACAATTAGGCGATGTCGGCGGACTGGATTTGCTGAAGGATTGGATGGAAAAGCGCACGGTTGCCTTTACGGAGAAGGCGCGGGATTTCGGTCTACCGTCCCCTCGCGGCGTGCTGCTGTTAGGGGTTCAAGGCTGCGGAAAAAGTTTGAGCGCAAAGGCGATTGGAGCATTATGGCGTCTGCCCTTGTTACGCCTTGATGTCGGGCGCATTTTCGCCGGAATTGTCGGCTCTTCCGAAGAGAATATGCGAAAAGCGATTCGGGTCGCCGAGTCGGTGAGTCCTTGTATTTTGTGGCTGGACGAACTCGAAAAGGGCTTTTCCGGCACGCAAAGCAGCGGGCAGTCGGACGGCGGAACCACCAGTCGTGTGTTCGGAACCTTCCTGTCTTGGATGCAGGACAAGAAAACCGCCACGTTCGTTGTCGCAACCTCCAACAACGTCGATTCACTGCCGCCGGAGCTGCTTCGTAAAGGGCGATTCGACGAGATTTTCTTTATTGACTTGCCCGCAACGAATGAACGCCACGAGATTTTCGAGATACATATCAGGAAGCGCAAGCGCGATCCCAAAGATTTCGATCTCGATGCCCTCGCCGATGCCACCCCCGGCTACTCCGGCGCGGAGATCGAGGCGGCAGTCATCGAAGCCCTTTATGATGCCTTCGACGATGACAAGCAATTGACAACGGAATCGATCCTTGGTGCGGTTCGCAACACATTTCCGCTTTCGATGACGATGCGCGAACGAATTGATGGATTGCGCGAGTGGGCAGAGTCCCGCGCCCGCCCCGCCTCTTCCGTAGTATCCGAAGATATGGGGACAATCGAGCGTCTGCTGATGGGCTTCAAGGAGAACAAGCCCGTTCCGTCGCTCCTGCCCGCCGCCCCTGTGGAGGAACCCGAAGCGGCAGAATAAAACGAAGCAAAGGAGAACGGCGCGATGGGATATTCCGATTTCAAGTTAAGCGAGATCACCCGAAAGTTTCACCTCGATATTGACGAAACCACTGATCTGTTCGCCGAAGTTTCGGAGGCAGTCCTGCGTCCAGAGTTCAAAGCACAACTCTCTTACTTTAGTCCATTGGCATTGCGCGTTTCTACCGAAAAGTCGCGCTCCGAGTTCATTATCGCTCCGATTCTGGCGGAATTGTGGCTCCTCAATGAAAGGCAGATTGGTATCCTTTCCGGTGTGGAATTCGATGTTGATGCCACGCAAGGCTTGAATGGCTTTTGCGACTATATTATTACACGTTCGCCGGAATTGATCCTCGTTCGTGCGCCAATTCTGATGATGGTCGAGGCAAAAAATGAAGATATGAAGAAGGGATATGCACAGTGCATGGCAGAGATGATCGCCGCACAGCGATTCAATGCGATGGAAGGCACGCCCACAGAAAGCTCTACGGCGCAGTGACCATTGGCGAGAAGTGGAAATTTATGAGATTGGAAGAGACAACGGTCAGAGTGGACGTTGTTGACTACTATATTCAAGATATCGAAAAGATCATGGGCATCTTGCTTTATCTTACGATTCAGAGGGAGTAGTTACATACTCCCTCTGAATCGTAAGAGAAGGCATTGTCGGCTAATACTCTTGTCGGGGGTTGAAAACCCCCGCCTGAAATGGCGTTCCGCCAAACGTCCTTCGGACGCAACAATTCCGCAGATTAGCGTTCTTTGCCGAAATCAGTAACTTCTCATGAGAGAAGGTATTGTTCCTAAAACCTAATCCCTATCACCTAAAGCGACATTCCGCCGTCAATGACGAGGTTGGTTCCGGTGATGAAAGTGGCTTCGTCGGAGGCAAGATAGAGTGCCGCCGCCGCAATATCCTCGACGGTTCCCAAGCGTCCGATAGGCTGCCGTACCTCGAACGCTTTTCGCGCCGCAATGGGATCATCGGACGAATTGATCCGGTCTCGCAGAGAGGGAGTCTCTACGGTTGCGGGTGAGAGGCAGTTGACGCGGATGTTTTCGCTCGCATAGTCCAAGGCAACCGCTTTGGTGAGCGCGATCACGCCCCCTTTTGCCGCCGAATAGACCGCCCTGTTTTTGATCCCCATGATTCCGGCGACGGATGCCATGTTGATAATGACGCCCCCGCCGCCTTCGCGCAATAACGGCACGCCGTATTTACAGCCGAGATAAACGCTGGTCAGGGTTGTGCCGATTTGAGCCTCCCACTCCTCTTCGGTGGTGTCCTCGACAGTTCCCTGCGCGACGGTTCCGGCGATATTGCACAAAATATCGAGCCGTTTGAAGGCATCTTTGGCGGCGACGAACATGGCACGAACCGCTTCCGCCTGTGCCAAGTCGGCTTGAACAAAGATGGACGCTCCGCCCGCCGCAATAATCTCCTGCATGGTCTGGGTTCCCGCCACCAAATCTCGGTCAACCACCACAACCTTTGCGCCTTCACGCGCAAACCGCTTCGCGATCTCCTGCCCAATGCCCGCGCCCGCCCCTGTGACGAGTGCGACTTTCCCTGCTAATCTCATGGAATGCTCCTTATGTCAATCGGTGATAATTCTCGTTCATTTTGTCCCAAGCGTCGGAGTAGCGAGCGTGCGCGTGGGCGTTCGGCTGGTAGGTATGGGCGATTGTTGCCGAGGCAAGCGAATGGGACGTATTGCCGAGAACTTCCGACGCCAAAATCGCCGCGCCGCGACTGGTTGCTTCCGCCTCCGACGACATATTGACCGGCAAATCAACTGCATCGGCGATCATCTGCCCCCAAAGCGGAAAATGCGTGAACGCCCCGCCGCTCGCTACGATTGTCTCAGTATTGGGAAAAACAACCCGCAACCGTTTGACGGCTCCCGCAAACTGTAGTGCGACGGACTCCATGGCGGCACGCACAATCTCAATGGAGTCGGTGTCCATCGTCAGCCCAAGAATGGCTCCGCGTGTAGTCGGATTCCAATTCAAGCCTCTCTCTCCCGCCAAAAACGGGAGAAACGTCAATCCGTGCGAGCAGGGCGTCATTGTCTCAAGGCGTGCGAGCAGTTCCTCATGGGGCGGCAATTTCAGGGTATCGGTCAGCCAGTCCATCAGATGCCCGCCGTCGCTGAACGCCGTACCGACGAGCGAGCGATCACGGTCTACGCGATAGTGCCATAAGCCGAAAGGAACCTCAATCTCGCGTTGTCGGGTGACGGCACGGATCGCCCCCGATGTGCCGAGATTGATCGCGAACTTGTCCGGGCTGTTGCAATCGCTGCCGATGTTGCTGCACGCCGCATCTCCTGTCGCCGGAACGAACGGTATATTTTTCAGAATGTCCCAACGACTGGCATAGTCACTCTTCAAGCCGGAAACGGTCTCGTCGAGATTGCAAATCGGCGATAGCGACCCAGCAGTAATGCCGATGTTTTGGAGCAGCTCGGTGTCCCAATCGCCGGTTTGGTGGTGATATAACCCTGTGCCGCTTGCGATGCTGACCGAGGCGCGAATCTCCCCAATGGACAGCCCAAAGAGGTGCATATTGAGGTATTCGGCAGGCGAAATCCAACGCGCCACGCGGTCATAAAAATCGGGCGAGGTCTCACGCATCCAAACGATTTTCGCGGGATAATACGAAGGATGCAGAATACAGCCGGTGCGGGCATGAATGGCGGCAACGTCGAGATTTTGGCGCAGGGCGTTGCAGGTTTCGGCGGCGCGAGTGTCCGACCAATTCAAGATCGGCGTGACAGGAACGCCCTGCGCGTCAATGCCCAAAACACTGTGCAGAAAAGTTGTCACACCGACAGCACGAAGCGGCGCGGCACTGCTCGGAATTTGCAGGATCGCCTTGTCGAAACACGCGGCAACGTGCGAAACGAGGGCGTCTGCGTCCATAAATACGCCGCCGTCGTCAGAGGTTTGCATACTGTAAGGAACTTGTGCAAGGAGTTTTCTGCCGCTTTCGTTCCACAGCATCACGCGGCACGACGATGTTCCCATATCGAGTGTTAAAATGCTCATTTTTTCTATCGTTTTGCATTATTCGGGTACAAGAACGTACCCGCCTGAAGTACAGTCGTCCTACGGACGAAATCCCTCGTTCGAGAAAATCGGTTGTCACATGGGAAGTGTGCATCCGCAGGACGCCTGCACTTGAGTCGGGTACGTTTCTGTACCCGAAACTCTGCTTTTCTTATCGGTTCAGAATACGTGCCAAAAACTCTTGGGTACGCTCTTGTTTGGGATTGCGGAAGAGTTCGGCGGGCGTTCCCTGTTCGTGAATTTCGCCGCCGTGCAGGAAAACGACGCGGTGAGCAACCTCCTGCGCGAACTGCATCTCATGAGTCGCGATCAGCATGGTGCGCCCCTGCTTCGCCAACTCGCCAATAACTTCCAAGACTTCGCCGACAAGTTCCGGGTCGAGTGCCGACGTAGGTTCGTCGAAAAGCAGAACCGCCGGTTTGAGAGCGAGGGCGCGGGCAATGGCGACTCGCTGTTGCTGTCCGCCCGATAGTTCGCCCGGAAAGTTGTCGGCTTTGGCTTCAAGCCGGACTTGCTCCAATAATTCTCGTGCGTCCCGTTCTGCCTCCTGCTCTGAGAGACCCAAGACTTTGCACGGAGCCAGTGTGATGTTCTGCAACGCCGTCAAGTGCGGAAACAGATGGAATCGCTGAAATACCATGCCGATTTCGCGCCGAATGGTATTCACATTCTCATTGGTGAGAACTTTATCGCGAAAGCGCACCGTGCCGGAAGTCGGGGATTCAAGGCGATTGACGCATCGCAGCAACGTAGACTTGCCGCTTCCCGATGCTCCGATCAGTGCGACGACTTCGCCCTCGTGAATCTGCAAATCAATGTCGCGCAGTACGTTCAGCGACCCAAAACTTTTGTGCAAGCCTTCGACGGCGAGGATGGTTTCCGTCATTTCTTCACCCGATTTTCTTGGCTCACAGGCTGCCATTTCGTTTCGAGCCGCCGGACTAAAAATGTCAGCGGAAGCGTCATACACAAATAAAGCGAGGCAACGGTGAGATAGATCGGTGTCGGTTCGCCGGAGTTTGCTGCGACATCCTTTCCAACACGCATCAGTTCGCTAAGTCCAACCACCGAAACCAGCGATGAGTCTTTCAGCAATGCCACCGCTTCATTCGTCAGGGGCGGCAGGACACGGCGCAATGTCTGCGGCAAAATGACCCAGCGCATCGCACCCACGTAGTTCATTCCGAGCGAACGCGCCGCTTCCATCTGTCCCGCTTCGATGCTCTCAATGCCCGCACGGAAGATTTCGCAAATATAGGCAGCGGCATTCAAACTCAGTGCCAGAATACCCGCGACTATCGGCGAGAAGCTCAGCCCGATACGCGGAAAGACAAAATAGATGATAAAGATTTGGATGAGCAGGGGCGTACCACGCACGATTTCCACATAGGTGGTGGCGAGAAACTTCAGCGGCAGAAGCGGCGAAATCCGCAGTAGAGCAAGGCAAAGCCCCGCAGGAATTCCGAGAGTTAGTGTGATAAACGTCAGAAAGAGAGTCAGCTTTGCCCCGTTGAAAAGCAGTGGCAATGCTCCGCGCCAAAAATTAGACTTGCCCGACCCTGCCGAATCCGCTGTAACTGTCCCCGCGTTACGCACTTTTTCCAGCGTATCGAACATCTCTTTGTAGCGGGCGGCTTTTTCGGGTTCGCTGATCCACTTATCATAAATCTTGGCATATCGCCCGTCCGCGATGATTTTGCCGAGAGCCTCATTGACAGCGTCACGCAGTTCCGGTGCGGTCTTCCATGCGGCAATGCCGAGATTCTCCTCCACAAAAACTCCGCCGACAAGTTCAAGTTCGGGATAGCCCTGCTTGAGAATATATTGAAGCGCAGGTTCATCCGCCACCGTCGCATCGGATTTGCCGTTGCGCGTATCGCTCAAGCCATCTTGCAGGAGATCGAATTTGATGATTTTGTCATCAGGCACACCGAGCTTTTGGAGAGCGAACTGTCCTGTCGTCTGCGTCTGCACCGATGCAATTTTCCCTTTGAGATCGTCAATAGATTTAATACTGGTATCACCCTTGCGCCGTGCAATGGTCTGACCGGAAAGGAAATAGGGGCGTGAGAACAGATACCCCTTGCCTTTGCGCTCTTCGGTAATTGTCAAGCCCGACATAATCAGCTCGGCTTTGCCGCTCTCCAATGATCCCAGAACACCCGCCCATTCCAAACTGAGAAAGGTCACTTTGACGCCGAGTTCTTTGCCGATCTCGTTCCCGATTTCAACATCGAAACCTGTCAGGACTCCGTTCTCCATAAACTCGAACGGCGGATACTGCGGATCGGTGGCTATCGTCAGTTCGCCCTTTTGCTTGACCCGCTCCAGTGCGTTCTGAGCAAATGTGATTCCCTGCCCGCAGAAGAGCAAGCACACCAGCCACGCGATAATTCTGCCGTTTCTCTTCAATCGTTGTTCCATAGTGTCAATTCTATCACAATCCAGACTCTGCACCTCTACCCTCACCGAAACATCGCGGAAACTTCACCTAAATTTCTCACCATAGAGAGAAATCACAGAAACAGGACACACATTTGCGTCCGCAGGACGCCCGTCGGAACGACACCGAGGCGGGCATTGAAATATCCGGTAGACAAAGGGAGTAGGGAGTAGGACAATTCCATTCCGGGTATAGGAACGTACCCGGCTGAAAACCACTCCCATTGCTTGAGAGTGATTTGCTCTTGACCGAGTACAAGAACGTACCCGGCTGAAAAACAGACGTCCTACGGACGGAATGCCCGTTTGAGAGGTTATCGCCTTCCCGTAACATAGTTTGCGGGCAGCCCCGTCAGAAACCACCGGAGACTAATACACTGTCAACGTCTCG
>Ga0163154_10001236_pt1 | contig 39584 bp, 42 predicted proteins | sample OliLakLV19MP9P1_FD_148649 | JGI IMG/M metagenome (GOLD analysis project Ga0163154, IMG submission 148649) | Freshwater microbial mat bacterial communities from Lake Vanda, McMurdo Dry Valleys, Antarctica - Oligotrophic Lake LV.19.MP9.P1 | ecosystem: Environmental > Aquatic > Freshwater > Lake >... | reverse complement strand
ATGGCAGACAGCTTCCTCACCCATGCCGATGAATTGGAACTAGACGCGGTTGCCGATGACGCGCCGGACTGGTTGGCGGACTTGGCACCTGCGGCGGCACCTGTGAGCATGGCGGATAGCAACGATGAACTTGAAGGTGCTGCCGACAGTGAAGATGACCTTGACTGGCTGGCAGACTTGGCACCTGTGGGTGAAATGTCGGCGTTATCCGTCGATATGCTGATCGAAAACGACGGCGAAGATGACCTCGCCACGTTAGAAGCCGCCGATAAAATCCCGGAATGGTTATCAGAAGCAACGCCTGTGCCCATGACCTCAAGCGTGTCTGATGACGACTTGAACGAGTCCGACGAGTTTGATTGGATGAGTGAAGAGGGGGATTTGGTCGTGCCGGATGCGTTGGGGCTTGATCTTGAAGATCAGTCGGTCAGCGATTCGGCATGGGCAATGCCTAGCGCCAGTTCAAGCAATCTTGATGATACGTTGATCTTTAACCCGATGCTTGACCTTACGGCAAAATCCCAAGTACCCCCCAAAGATATGGGTCAAGAAGAGGATGCGGACGAGTTTGACTTCGAGGATGCCGAATCGGTTGTCGCGGTGACAGAATCCGCTGAAGATGACGAGTTTGACTTCGAGGACGCCGAACCGATTGTCGCGGTGACAGAATCTACCGAAGATGACGAGTTTGACTTCGAGGACGCCGAACTGGTTGTCGCGGTGACAGAATCTACCGAAGATACCTTTAACGATGGGTTTGAAGAAGATGTTGCCCCGACACCTGCTGAGAATGCCCCCGACTGGCTTAATGCAATGGTGCCCGGTATTGAAGTAGACTATCAAGAACAAGAAAACATGCTGCCGGACGAGGAATTTGCCTTAGATGAACAAGAACAGATTGGTGAGGCAAATGAACGTAGCGCGAGTGAATTTGGGTGGCTGGTGAACATTGTCGAAGAAGAGTCCAGCCCGATGGTGATGCCTGCCGCGTCTACTGCTCGTTTTACTTTTTCGCGACCACCTGCATGGATGCGTGCGACAACGCCCCCATCAGATGACGATTTACCTGATTGGCCCGTTGACGATGACTCGTCTGACATGCCAGCATGGCTTCGCTAATTTCTAGGGTTTCCTGAGAGGGATGTAGAATGTCGGACAACATGCCCGATTTCGACAATATGTCGCCAGAAGACATGCAGCGATGGTTAGAAACGCTTGCGAAAGGTCAGGGAGCGACGGAAGGCTTGTTCACAAGCGCCGATATGGAGATTGCCTACGTTGATCCTGCCACCGCGGTGATCGATGGTCCGGGATATGTCCCATTTGGCGAGGAGAACAAAGCTCAGCCGAAGGCTCCATCACCATCTGCTGCTCAAGCCGAACGCGAACGTGCCGCCCAAGCGGAACAAGAACGTGCTGCTCGTGCCGCTCAAGCCGAACGGGAACGCGCTGCTCGTGCTGCCCAACTTGAGCGCGAACGCGCTGCTCAAGCGGAACAAGAACGGGTTGCCCGCGCCGAACAAGCGCGTGCTGCTCAAGCGGCACCGGCTGAAGAGATCGTGGACTCTGGTGCCCTTGCTTGGCTAGAAAGTTTGGCGGCGGGGCAAAGTGATGATCTGTTCAACCTTGACTTGTCTGGGGTGCCGGTAACGAGTAATCAGGCTCCTGTGATTAGCACGCCCGATAATCCGATGAGTTGGTTGGAAGATTTGGCGCGGTCGCAAGGGGGGGGGCAGGAACCCGTCGGCATGACTTTGGAGCGCTTCACGGATGATGATGATCTGCCCTTGTCAGAAAAGATCGATCCGTTCGCGAGTGCTGTTGACCCCGTTGAATGGCTAGAAACACTGGCAGCGCGCCAAGGGGCGGATGTAGATGAATTGATCACCCCCGCGCAGATGAATATCCCCATGCCACCCGCCAATGCCGTTGAGGATAATCTGTATACCCCGTCGTCGTTCGACAGCTTCACCCGCTCTTCGCGGTCGCGTGCAGAGATCGACAATGACGAGCTAATCAGCACTCCTACTAATTTCTTGGACTCGTTAGCGCGTGAACAAGGATATGGCGACGGCGGTCTCTTTGGCAACGAACTGCCACCTTTGGATGATGACGAGATCGAAACTGCTGATCTGTCGATGCAGTCGATTCAGTCAGCGCTGAGTAGTGGTACCGTGACCTCGGATCAGATTCAATTCTTCCTCGATCAGCAAGCCGAACATCTCGCTCAAAACCCGGATCTTTTGGTTTCGGACGATGACGACGAAGAAGAAAAAGAAAAGGTGTTGACGCCAGAAATCCCTGACTGGCTACGGGCGATGCAACCTGTTGACGAAACCGCCAGTGGCGCGCCGACGATGCCATTAGAGGCATTGTTTGAGGTCGAAGAGGATAAGCTCAGCATTCCAGAATGGTTGCGCGAAACCGAAAGCGAAGCCGATTCTGACTCAGAAGAAATGATGAGTATTTTCGCGGCGGAAGAGCGCACGCCTGCTGTCTCGGCGATGTCCCCGCGACCGTCGGATATCGACCCCAACGATCCTTGGGTAGAAGCTTTCGATCTCGAACATGACAGCGGCGCGATCAATATTGATCAGGTGCCCGAATGGTATGAGCAGAATGTGCATGATGCCGCGCGGATCGCTGCTGTTGAACGAAGTTTGGCGGGAGACGACAGTGCGCTAGAGGATTTGGTGGTGGCAAGCTTGCCCGCCGAAGCGACACTCCCCATCGGCGCTGCGCAGTCCGTACCGAATTGGGTCACATGGGTGGGTGTGGCAGCCGTGAGCGCCCAAGCGATGCCCGTTGCTGAGCCAGAAACACCGTTTATCACCCGTGATGTCCCCGAATGGTTGAAAGACATCGAAGTGCCGGATGATGTCCCCAGTTGGATTTTGGAGACCTTCCCCCAAGAAGAAGAGGTATTCAACGTCTTCGAGGAAGCACCTGCTCCGCCGGTCGTGGTGGCACCGGTGGCGGTTGTGCCGAAACCTGTGGTTCAAGCGCCCGCACCTGCTCGTGTTGATACGCGCCCACCAGTAATTGCCGGTTTTGCGGGTGAAACGCTGCAAACGGCGCGCGATCAAGAACAGGGCGGTGATATTGAGGGTAGTCTGGCGCTTTACGAGTCGCTCATCCGCAGCAATCAGGTGATCGACGATGTGGTCGCCGACCTAAGCTTGCTGGTGCGTTCGTATCGTGCGATGCCAGCGGTGTATCGTCTCTTGGGCGATGGCTTGATGCGTCAGGGCAAGCTGCAAGATGCGCTCAATACCTATCGCGATGCGCTCAATCAGTTGTAAAAGAAGATGCTGCTCGCGCTCGTGATCGGTCTTGCAGCGGGGATGTGATAAAATTCGCGAACAAGTCACCTGATCGACACTTTGTTTAGGGACTGACCTGTTCGCTGTTTTTGTGAAGGAGAGCAAACTTGGAACGTACACTCATCATCCTCAAACCCGATGCCGTCCAACGCGGTCTAACCGGGGAAATCATTCGTCGCTTTGAACAGCGGGGCTTGAAACTAGTCGCCATGAAGTTGATGTCCGTGCCGCGCGAAATGGCTGAGAAACATTATGCCGAACATGCGGGCAAGGGCTTCTATGAGGGGCTGGTCAACTATATCATCTCGTCCCCTGTTGTGGTGTTGGTTTTGGAAGCCAAGAACGGTATCGAACTGGCGCGTAACATGATCGGCAAGACCAAACCGGTCGACGCCAGCCCCGGTACCATTCGCGGTGATTTTGGTGTTGAGGTTGGGCGCAACTTGGTACACGGGTCGGATTCGCAAGAGAGTGCCGAACGTGAAATCGCGCTGTGGTTTGCCCCGGCGGAAATCGTGGCGTGGGCGCGCGTGAACGAACCTTGGATTCACGAATAAGGTGAATGCTTCACAAAAAACGTGAAGTTTCACAAAAAACGTGAAGTTTCACAAAAACCGTGAAGCATGGGCGCAGAGGGTTGCTTTTGCGCCCAGTCCTAACGCATGTTGCCTATAGGGGCGGCGAAACTTGAGGGCGAGCCATTGAAAATGGGGCAATCCCTCACTGTATGCTCAGAAGGATATTTGCCTGTCGCCAAAAGCCTTCCAAGTTGTAATACTCACGTTCTTTTTCCCCGAAGACATGCACGATGATGTCCCCATAATCCATCAGCACCCAACCGGTGTGGGTATCGCCTTGCACGGATGAAGGTAAGCGTTGGTATTTTTCTTTCACACTCACGCGAACACTGTCGGCGATGGCGCGGATTTGGCGGTCACTTCCGGCAGAACAGATAATGAAGAAATCGGCGATTACAACATCGGGGCGAAGATCTAAGAGAAGGATGTTTTCGGCTTTTTTATCTTCAACGGCATTTACAATGTCACGAGCTACATCTAACGAGTCCAGCGTTGTACTCCTAGAAAACTAAAACGATACGAAACTACGGGTAGTTATCAGCAAATTATATCATATTCAATTCACGAATCAATTTACCTATTTGGTGAGGTGGCTGAGAAGACTCGATGGGCAAACGCCTAAAATTTATCACAACAGCAAAACAAGAGGGTGAACGACTAGATAAGGTGGTCGTCGAATTTTTGGGCGACTCGTTGACCCGCTCGCAAATTCAAATCCTGATCCACGATGAAGCCGTGAAGGTCGATCAGGCGGTGGTCAAGCCGGGGGTGCGCATGAAAATCGCGCAGGTGATCGAGGTGACACTGCCCGACCCGCCCGCTACGGATGTCGTTGTCCCGCAAGATATCGCCCTTGATGTGGTCTACGAAGATGAGGACTTGGCGGTCATCAACAAGCCGGCTGGTCTCGTCGTTCATCCCGGCACTGGGGTAGCTGATGGAACGTTGGTCAACGCCATTCTTGCGCGCTATCCCGAAATTGCGCAAATGAATTATGCGCCCCAACGTCGGGGGATTGTGCATCGTTTGGACAAAGATACCAGCGGCTTGATTTTGGTGGCGCGGCGCGCCTCTGCGCTGCATCATCTGTCGGCACAGTTTCAGAAGCGGACGGTCGAAAAGCATTATCTGGCATTGTTGGAACGTACCCCACTGACGATGAGTGGGCGCATCACCGCGCCGATCATGCGTGACCCGAATAATCGGCGTAAAATGATCGTCATGCGCGGGGGACGCCCCGCCATCAGCGAATATCACGTCCAAGAAACGTTTGCCGACGGGCGGGCGCTGGTGGATGTGAAATTGTTGACCGGTCGCACTCATCAAATCCGCGTACATATGATCTTCATCAATTGCCCGATTGTGGGGGATGTCGTGTATGGCTGGAAACGCCCCAATACGTTGTTGAAGCGGCAGTTTTTACACGCCCGCCGTTTATGTTTTGATCACCCCCAAACGGGGGAACGGATGTGCTTTGAATCCGGCTTACCGACAGATTTAGAGAATGTGCTAAATCGCCTTCGTGAGCCTCGATAATTTGTTGCGAATCGGCTAAAATAAGGTCTATTCAGAATACCGCGAAGGGACGATCATGCGTGAAATCACGGTCGCAACGGTGCAATTAAAACCGCGCCTCGGCGAGATCGAAGAGAACCTCGTCAAGATGTCGGAAATGATATCCACCATTGCCACGCAGCAGCGAGTTGATCTCATTGTGTTTCCAGAACTCATCACCAGTGGCTACGAATTGGGTGTTCGCTTCACCGAAATGGCGCAGCGCGTCCCCGGACCAACGGTGAACTTGATCGCTCAACGCGCGAATGAGTATGGCGTTTATGTGGCGTTTGGCATGGTCGTGAAAGAAAAAGTCGAAAGCGTCCTGTACAACTCCGCCGTCCTTATTGGCCCCGAAGGCGATCTGGTTGAAGTCTATAATAAGGTGCATCTGCGCGGTGAAGAGCGCATGGCGTTCCGCGAGGGCTTTAAGATTCCGGTGATCGAAACCGAAATGGGTACGATTGGGCTGATGATCGGCTACGATCTCGCTTTTCCCGAAGTGGCACGCAGCTTGGCGTTGGATGGTGCCGAAATCGTGTGCGTTTTGGCAAACTGGGAAGCGTCCACCATTGATGAATGGAAGACCTATCTGCGGGCACGTGCTTATGAGAACGCCATTTATATGGTGGGGTCGAACCGTGTTGGTGAGGATGTGACATTGACCTTCGGTGGCGAAAGCACTATCGTCGGACCGCGTGGGCAAATTTACGCTTCGATGGCGGGCGAAACCGATGAAAAGACCGGCGCACCGCTGGAAGGCTTTGCCGTTGCCCGCATCGATCTCGATGAAGTGCGCATCAGCCGCGAAGAATTTCAGTTGATCCAGAACCGCCAACCCACTGTTTATAAAACGCTTGTGCGTCGTTACTAACCACAACGACCTGTTACATTTGCGATGAAACGCGACTCCGCGCCTATTGTCAGCATCTTGGTCTTACTGTCCTTGTGCCTGTTGATAGTGGGCGTCGTCGCGTTTTTGGTGGTGACACGCCCAGCCCCTATCCCCATCGTGATTGCCTCGCCCGCGCCCACCCCAACTGCGCCTCCGACCGCAACGCCCCTCCCCATACAGGTGTATATCACGGGAGCCGTCGCCCACCCGGAACAAGTCTACCAATTGCCAGCCGGCAGCCGCGTCCTTGACCTGATCACTGCTGCGGGCGGTTCTCTCCCTAATGCCAACTTAGAACAAATCAACCTTGCCGATTTCTTGGAAGATGGTCAGCAAGTTCATATTTTCACCAAGTCGACCGCAACGCCAACCGTTACTCCTGTGCCCCCGACCGCCATCATCACGCCACCGACACCGCTGCCCCCTGGTGTCGCCGCGCCGACTGCCGCCCCCACTGTTGCCCCGACCGCTGTTTCGATGCCGGTCGCCACCATGCCGCTGGTGGTGAATATCAACACCGCGACGCTTGAAGAATTGGATCTGTTGCCGGGGATCGGTCCAGCCATCGCCCAACGGATTATCGATTGGCGGCAAACGTATGGCTATTTCTACTCAATGGAAAGTTTGGAGGCGGTGCCGGGCATTGGTCCGGTGATGATCGCGGAGTTGCAGGGGCTGATCGTCTTCAATTAAGGCAAGCGCCTATCGCCTGTCATTACAACGTGAACGGATCATCTTCTTCTACTTCTAAGCCCAATGCCTCGCTCATCAAGACCGCGCCTTCATTGCGTTGGGGGAGCTTGCTCAGATAGCGCTCGGTGATGGCGACATTGGAGTGGCGCAAGAGGCGGCTGATTTTCTCGATGGGCACGCCCGTTTCTTGGAGCGCGCCCGCGACCGAACGGCGCAAGTCATGCGGCGCGACATGGGGCAGTCCCGCTTGCAGCGCCGCATCCCCAACGATCAACCAGATGCCGTCAGCGGTCAACCCAAAACGACTGATACGCCCACCTTTCCACAAGCGCCGCATGATGGGTGTAGCGGTAGAGGGCAGTTGACCGGCGTTGGTGAGCGTGCGCCGCCATGACGATAAAGCCGTGACGACGGCGCGGGGCACGTCAATGGTGGCAGTTTTGCGCCCCTTGCCGTGTACCCGCAGCACGATGCGTTCATTTTGCATACTAAGGTCATCCCAACGGGCAACCGAGAGTTCTTCGCGACGGAGCGCCATCGTGCAAAGCATGGTGGTGACGACGGCATTGCGCGCTGCCTGATTTTCGCTGGTGGCGATAGCGCGCGAGGCGATCATCAGGTCGCGTAATTCTTGGATCGACAACCATTTGCCGGGACGCTGCCCGTCTTCGGCGCGGGGGATGCGGACGCGGCTCATGGCGGCGCTCGTGTTGTCGTCGATCCAGCCCGACTCTGCCAACAAACTGGTGAGCGTGATCACGGCTGCCCGCGCTTGATTTAAGCCTTGTTTGCCATGCGCGCGTCCGCTGAGAATGCCCATCCATGCGCGCAATTGTGGGGCGCTCAAACTGCTGAGTAGGGTGACGACGGGCAGACGGCGCATCCGGGCGATGCGTTGTGCGCCCCGCGTCGGCGTGAGTCCGGCGACATCGACCAAGTATTGATCGACCCAGCGAAAATAGGCGCGGTGGGTGTGGGGGCTGCTGGCTTGACCGGGCAAGGCAAGGACGAAATCAAAGACGCCGCCTTCGAGGTTGGCGGATAGCGCGTTATTTTGGATGGAGAGGATGAGGTTTTGGCGTGTCATGATGGGTGTATGCTACCGCAGAAGGGGGTTGCTGTACAAGAGGACTGATCGCGCACTAAAACAGGGGACACAGCGTGTCCCCTGTTTTAGTGCGCGTATTGCACGCCAGTCTTACGCGCGTTGATCCATCGGCACCCATTCCAGACCCATCGGACCGACATAATCGGCAGTCGGGCGGATCAGGCGGTTGTCTTGCTGTTGTTCGATGATGTGCGCCGTCCAGCCCGCCATACGGCTAAGCGCGAACAGCGGGGTGAACATATCGACTTCAATGTGGATGGTGGACAGAGCAATCGCGCTAAAATAATCGACGTTGGGGTATAGGTTGCGTTCGATGAAGTATTGGTCGGCGCGTGCCAACTCCGCCAGATTGTCGGCGATCAAGAACCACTTGGTATTGCCGGAAGCTTCTGCCAGCGCTTTGGCGCGTTCCCGCAGCACAGCAGCGCGGGGGTCAAGGGCTTTGTAAACGCGGTGCCCAATGCCCATGATGCGGCGTTCGCCCGATTTAATGTACTTGGTGAACCACGGCTCGACATTTTCAACTTCGCCGATTTCCAAGAACATGCGCATCGCTTCTTCATTGGCTCCACCGTGCGCCGGTCCCTTAAGGGTGCCCATCGCCGCGACGATAGCGCTGTGCATATCAGCACCCGTGCTGGTGGCAACGCGCGATGCAAAAGTGCTGGCGTTCATGCTGTGTTCGGTCAACAACACCATATAGGCGTTCATGACATCGACCGCCGTCTTTTCGGGGGCGGCATTGGTCAGCATATACATAAAATTCGCTGCCAACGTCAGGTCTTGGCGCGGGGCGACAGGTTCTTCGCCCTTGCGGATGCGTGACCACGCGGCGCACAGCGTCGTTACTTGTCCGGTCATGCGCACAGCTTTGCGTTTCTGCGCTTCGATGCTGGTGTCTTCGCTATCGGCATCATAGAACGCCAACATCGAGGTGGTGGTGCGCAGCACTGCCATTGGGTTCGCATCTTTGGGGTATAGCTTCATGGCTGCCAAGACTTCGCTGGGCACAACGGCTTGCGTCGCCAAGGCATAACGCAGGGTTTCAAATTCTACCGCGTTAGGCAGCCGACCATTCCACAACAGATAAACGATTTCTTCATACAGCGCACTGGCGGCGAGATCTTCGATTTTGTAGCCCGCATACACTAACTTGCCTTCGGTGCCGTTGACGAGGCTGAGACGGCTTTCGCCCAGCGAAACCCCATCCAACCCTTTTTTTGCCTGTGTCATAGTATTGCTCCTTATTGAGTGATGATTTTGAACTATACACGACTGTCTTAGAGACCAATCGATGATATAAAGGCGTGACAACACATCCAAAGCGAATTATCACAAATAAGTGTTGATAGTTTCTACAAGTATAGGTGAGAACCAGCCTAAAGGCGTGATCAGTCGTGCCGAAATTCACAAAAAGTAAAGTTTCGGAAGTATAGCACCGCTTGATTGTGACCACAACGGCGACCGGACTTCATCAGCAAGCGTTAAGGTTTCGATCAAAAGCTTGCACTTTTTGAAAATCCGTGTTAACTTTTTGTCCATGAGTGCTTTCACGATGTGTGTTCCGGTTCTGCCCTGCAACCTCCGCTTGATGTGCGGCGGTATGATGTGTTGCATGGAGCATGAATAACCCATCCGGAACGTGAAGCGCGGCGGTCAATGACCGTCCTAGGTTGACGAAAGTCAAGAGCTGGTTCCGAAGGGAACTGGCTCTTTTTATTTACCTTATTTGGAAAGGCAATTCATGAACTTGGTTTTGAAAGGGGCGTTGAGACAGCAGATCGTGACTCAACTGGAATCCGCCTTTCCTGATGAAGCAGGCGGGTTCTTGCTGGGCGCGCGGGTAGGCGATACCACGAGTGTGGAGGCGGTGGTGTCCATCGATAACATCTTCCCCGAACACGAGCGCTATCACCGTTACGAGATGACGCCCCAAGATTGGATGCGTTTGGAGGATGAAGCGGATGAACGTGGTTTGACACTGGTGGGTTACTATCACAGCCACCCGAATTCACTTGCCATCCCGTCGGAATACGATCGTGTTCATGCTCTGCCTAATTTTGCCTACTTGATCACCTCAATCATGCCCGCAGGCGCAGCAGAGATGTTGGCGTGGCATTTGCAGGATGATCGTACTGCCTTTGAATCAGATACCCTAACCCTAAAGGAAGATTAATCATGACCGATGCCCACAAACACGCTTTTGACACGCTGGCGCTGCACGCTGGCTATACTCCCGATTCGGCGACCAATTCCCGCGCAGTACCCATCTATCAGACGACCGCCTATCAATTTCGCGATACCGACCATGCCGCTGCCTTGTTTGGCTTGACGGAAGCGGGCAACATCTATACCCGGATCATGAACCCGACCAATGATGCCTTTGAACAACGGATCGCGGCATTGGAAGGGGGCATTGGCGCATTGGCGACTTCATCGGGACAGTTTGCCGAAACGTTGACGGCGTTGACGCTGGCGGATGCCGGCGACGAAATTATCTCGACCTCGGCGCTCTACGGCGGCACCTACACGCTGTTCTCGCAAAGCTTGCGCCACCTCGGTATCAAAGTCCACTTTGTGGAAAACGCCGATCCCGATGGCATTGCAGCGCTCATCAATGACAAGACTCGTTTTATTTACCTCGAAACCATCGGCAACCCGAAACTCGAAATCCCTGATTTTGAAGCCATTGTCGCTGTCGCCAAAGCGCATAAAGTGCCAGTCGTGATCGACAACACCTTTGGCACCCCGTATTTGTTCAACGCCTTCAAATGGGGCATCAACATCGTCGTCCATTCGACCACCAAGTGGATCAGCGGGCATGGTCTCAGCATCGGCGGCGTGATCGTTGATGGCGGCAACTTTGATTGGAAGGCGAGCGGGCGTCATCGGGGCATCGTCCAGCCCGAAGCCGCCTATCATGGCGCAGTTTTGGCGGATGTGTTGGGAGCAGCAGCGTTTATTGGGCGTGCCCGTGTGGTCGGCTTGCGTGATTTTGGGGGCAGCCAATCGCCGTTCAACAGCTTCTTGAACATCATCGGGTTGGAGACCTTATCGTTGCGGATGCAAAAACACGTCAGCAACACTCAGCGTGTCGCCGAATGGCTACAAGCGCACAGTGCCGTCGCGTGGGTCAACTACCCCGGTCTGCCCAGCCACCCCAGCTATGAACGCGCTCAGAAGTATATGCCCAATGGCGCGGGTGCTGTGCTTGGGTTTGGTATTCAGGGTGGCAAGGCAGCGGGGCGTACCTTCATCGATAATCTGAAGCTGTTGTCGCATGTCGCCAATGTCGGCGATACCCGTTCGCTGGCGATTCATCCGGCATCGACCACGCACAGCCAATTGACGGCAGAAGAACAGCGGACGTCGGGTGTCACCGAAGATTACATCCGTTTGGCAATCGGCATCGAAGACATCAATGATATTTTGTGGGATCTCGATCAGGCGTTAGCGGTTTCGCAAGGGGTCACGACTCATGCGCTGTCATAATTTCTATAAATCGGTCTGAAGTGGGATAAGATAAGGCGTCTGGTGGTCTCTTTCACCCGACGCCTTACTGCCCAATTCTTGAAGAAAGGTCGTCCAGAGCATGACGGTCAATGGAGCGAAATCGCGTCGTGAGACTATGGACTCGGTGGGTATCGTCCAACGCCAAACGGTGCATTTCGATCACCCGCTTCAGATGCAATGTGGTCAAACGCTAGACCGCTTCACGTTGGCTTACGAGGCATATGGCGCGTTGAATGAAGATCGTTCCAATGTAATTTTGATCTGCCATGCGCTGACGGGGGATGCCCATGTCGCTGGCTACTATACCGATGACCCGAATGAGAAACCGGGGTGGTGGGATGCGGCGGTAGGACCGGGTAAGATGTTTGATACCAATCGCTTCTACATCTTATGTTCGAACGTCCTTGGTGGGTGTCAAGGCAGCACGGGACCTTCCTCGATTGCGCCCGATAGCAAGCGCTATGCGTTGCGGTTTCCGTCGGTGACAGTGGCGGATATGGTGAATGCTCAGCAGGTGTTGTTGGCACACTTGGGGATTGAGCGGTTATTTGCGGTGGCGGGCGGTAGCTTAGGGGGAATGCAAGCGTTGCAATGGGCAGTTGCCTACCCCCAGCGGGTGGAACAAATTTTGTTTCTCGCCAGCACGCCGCGTTCTTCTACTCAAAATATCGCCTTCAACGAGATCGGGCGGCAAGCGATTTATGCCGATCCCCTGTGGCGTGGCGGGGATTATTACGAAGGCGATCCCCCCAATGCGGGCTTGGCAGTGGCGCGGATGGTGGGGCACATCACCTATATGAGCGAACACTCGCTAGAAACCAAGTTCAGCCGCAACCTGCAAGATCACGCGGTATTGCCATATCGCTTAGTCGCGCCGGAATTTGCCGTCGAAAGTTATTTGGGGTATCAGGGCGAGAAATTTGTGAAGCGTTTCGACGCCAACAGTTACCTCTACATCACCAAAGCTTGCGATTACTTCGATATTGGGGCAGGACGTGCCTCGCTGACGGAGGCGTTGAAGGGGACGACTGCGCAATTTCTCGTGGTCAGTTTTTCCAGCGATTGGTTATATACTCCAGAACAAGCGCTGGATCTCGTCACGGCATTGGAACGGTGTCAACGCGAAGTGCGTTATCACCTGATCCATGCCAATTTGGGGCACGACTCTTTTCTCGTGGAGGTGGGCTTGATGACCAATGTCGTCGGCGGTTATCTGAATGAGAAATGGGCGGCAAAACAACAGCAAGTGCTTACTCAACAAGAACCTCATGACTAGGAGTGTGAACCCATGCCAAACATACGAATCCCTACCCCATTGCGCCCCTTCACGGGCAATGAGGCAAAGGTAAATATCGCCGGTGCGACGGTCGGTGAAGTCCTCAGCAATTTAACGGTGCGCTACCCAGAATTGCGCCAACATATCTATGACGGCGATACGCTGCGCAATTTTGTGAATGTCTATCTGGGCGAAGAAGATGTGCGTTATTTGGATGGTCAAGCGACCCCGCTTGATGATGCAGATGAGCTGCGCATCATCCCCAGCATTGCCGGCGGTTCGGTGAACGGGCAATAGGGAAAACTTATGGCGCGTGGCGAGCAGTTGCGTAAAGTCGATCAGACTGGACTCAAAGTGGGGCAGGCGCTGACGATCCTGCTGTTGATCGCGGCATTCATCGTTGATAGTTGGGTGTTGGTGGCGTTTGTCGGTTTAGCACAATTGGCGGGCGCGCTGGATTTGCCGTTTGCGCCCTATCGCTTGGCGTATCAAGTGGTCTTGAAGCCAAGCGGCTTGGTCAAGCCCAATGTGATCACCGATAATCCAGAGCCGCACCGTTTTGCGATGCTGGTGGGGGCGCTCTTTAACGGCGTGGCGACGCTCCTGTTGCTGACAGGTACCGGGGCAGCCGGTTGGGTGCCCGTCTGGATCGTGATCGCGTTAGCGAATTTGAACTTCTGGCTGAACTTTTGCGCCGGCTGCTGGATGTACTATCAGTTTAATCGCTTGGGTGTGCCCGGTTTTGTCGTTGAACCTTTAGGTTCGGAATAATCCTGATGATCGAACGGTTGGCAGTGGCACTGATTTTGCTCGTGGTCGGCTATCTTGTGTATCGGGCGTATACGGGCGCTCAACTTGCCCGTCCGGTCGAGGCGGATTCGCTTCTGCGAGGGCGCATGCCGGGGATTCCGGCGGTGTTGTATTTCACGACCCCGACTTGTATCCCGTGTCGTACGATTCAGATGCCCGCCCTCACGCGCTTGCACGATGAATTGGGCGTTCAAGTGCTGCGGGTGGATGCCACGGAACAACCAGAAGATGCCGACCGCTGGGGCGTTTTTTCCGCCCCGACGACGTTCATCATTGATGGCAAGGGCAAGACCCACGCCGTCAATCATGGGGTGGCAGACTTTGAGAAGTTGAAGCACCAGATTAACCAGTTGCGCAACGCGCATTGAGGAATTGCACCATGGAAGCAGTAGTCAACGAATTAGGAAATCTCTCGAACGAAGAGATTCGTCGGTACGGGCGGCACTTGATTTTGCCGGGCTTTGGCTTGGAAGGGCAACAGCGCTTAAAAGCGTCCAGCGTTTTGATCATCGGCACGGGCGGCTTGGGCAGCCCGCTGGCGTTGTATCTGGCGGCGGCTGGCGTCGGACGTATCGGGCTGGCGGATTATGACGTAGTGGAAGACACCAACTTGCAACGCCAGATCATTCACGGACAAAGCACGGTCGGTCTGCCCAAGACCGAAAGCGCCGAGCGTCGTTTGAAGGACTTGAATCCCTTCCTTCAAATCGAGCGCTATGATGTGCCCGTGACCTCGGACAATGCGCTGGAAATCATGGAATCGTATGATGTCATCATTGACGGCACCGATAACTTCCCGACGCGCTATCTGGTGAACGATGCGTGCGTGAAATTGGGCAAGCCGAACGTGTATGGCAGTATTTTGCGCTTTGAAGGGCAACTGAGCGTCTTTTATGCCAAAGAGGGTCCGTGCTACCGCTGCATGTTCCCAGAGCCGCCGCCCCCCGGTTTGGTGCCCAGTTGCGCCGAAGGCGGCGTGTTGGGGATTTTGCCCGGCACCATCGGCACGTTGCAAGCCACCGAAGCCGTGAAATTAATCACCGGTATTGGCGACCCGATGGTTGGGCGGATGCTGTTGTATGATGCCTTAGAGATGAGCTTCACCACTATCAAAGTCCGCAAAGACCCCCACTGCCCGGTGTGCGGTATTCCGGCGGATCAGGTAGAACTCATCGACTATGAAGCCTTTTGCGGGATGCCCGCCCATGATCATGTCGCTGCTGATGCGACTGCAAACACCAGCGATGCCGTCCTTGAAGGAGAATATGACGTGAATGCCCCTGTGCCGCAAATCACCGCTTTAGAACTCAAGGCGCGTATCGATATTGGTGATAACTTGTTCATCGTGGATGTGCGCAATCCCGAAGAATTTGTGATCGCGTCTTTGGATGTGCCGACGTTGCGGCTGCCGAAGCCCCAAATTCAGGTCGCTCTGGACGAGGTGTTGTCGGGACGTAAGCCGATTGAAGACACGGTGATCGGGCAAATCCCGAAGGATCGTGAAGTGATCGTGCATTGCCGCAGCGGAGCGCGCAGCACGGATGTGATTTACTGGTTGCGCGAACTGGGCTATGACCCCGCGAAATTGGTGAACATGGAAGGCGGCATTCTGTCGTGGTCGCGCACGGTTGATTCGAGTGTGCCACAGTATTAAAGTGATTCTTAGGAGGGTTTGGGGCATGAGCTGTCATGCCCCTCCTCTTACGCCCCAAACACCGACTCTAGCGCTTGCCCCATCACTTGTGACCACATGAAATAATTGTGCCCCCCACTGAATTCGTGATAGGTGACATCATAGCCCCGCGCGACCAAGTGCTTGTTGAAGCGGCGGTTGTTGTCCAACAGCCACTCTAACGCGCCCACATCTTGCCAAATTTTGAGCGGTGCGACGGGATGATGATCCACAATTTGGTGAATCAGCATGTCCTCCGTTTGCCCGCCGATGTAAAACGCCCCCGATTGACTGATGACCTTCCCAAAAACTTGAGGGAGTCGCAACCCCGTATAGAGCGCCATCAGCCCGCCCATTGATGCGCCAAGAACACCATGACAGCCGGGGGATTCTTTTTCATCGACGAGCGCCAGATGTTGCCGTGCGAACGGCAAAATGGCACGGGCGGCAAGTTGAGCGGTGGCTTCGGTTTGCACATATTCGCTGAAACGGGCGGATCCGGCATTGGCGATCATCGCAAGGGCAATCGGGCGGATGCGCTTTTGGGCGATCAAGTTATCGACGATGATATTGAGCGCCGCGCGATTGAGATAATCGGTGCCATCCCAAACGACGACCAGCGGTGTCGGCTCGTCCACAGGGGGATGATACAAAGCAAGCTTGCGCTCCCCACCCGCCAGCAAACCGCCGTGCGGCAAGTCGTGTAAACTGATTTTGCCGCGCGGGACGCCGCTTTGCCGGACGGACAACGCACTTGCTTGAAAAGCGGGCATGGTGAAGGCATGGTTTAGGGAGTCAATGCCGTTGAATACGAGGCGCGGATTGAACGGATCGCTGGGGCGCTCTTGAATATCGTCTTTGCCAAAATCATACAGGAAGCCATATTCCAGATAGGCGTTGAGCGGGAAGGTAAGGGTGGTCGCCCAGACGCCCGGTTCGCGTTCTTCTAGTGAGATCGGGCGGGCGCTCCAATCGGTAAAATCGCCGATCAGGAACGGGGGATCGGCAGCGCCGAACCACACAAACGTGGCTTGATCGCCATCAATGAGGGGGGTGCCCTCCTGATGCACGCGGTCGAATAGGGTTGTGGGCATGTATTTTTTTTGCTCCGATTATTGATAATGTTCCGGCATAGGTTGGGTTTGGAGATGATGGACGGAAAAGCCGCGCTTGAGATAATTGGTCAAGGCATACGGACCATCCAGATTATTGGTATGGAGAGTGAGGCGGGGATTGCCACGCGCCCATGCTTCTTGAATGCCGATGCTGAGCAAGTGCTTGCCCAAACCTTTGCCGTGAAATTGAGGACGTAACCCGAAATAGGCGATCTGCGTTTCGGCGTCTGTCGCTTCAAGTTCGACATAACCCGCCGGGACGCCGGACGCAAACAGCGTATAGACGCTATTGGAGGGTTGGCTAAGGATGTGCTGGAGTTCATCATCACTCAACAGGAGCCGATCCCGCCAGTGCCAGACCGCACCGACCGTGCCATACAAGAAGCGATAAAAGGCGACATCCACGATCTCCATTTTGAGAATAGGGTAGTTTTCTGCACCTGATTCCAAAAAGGCGGGGACAAACTGATCGGGATGGGTCATTTCCAGATGAGTAATGATCAAGTCTTTAGGGGTGGATTGATGAGAAGATGAGTCCATCAGCGTACCTTGATGAGGTCAAATACGCTATAATTTTACTTCATATCGTCCATAAACGACGGGTGCGCTGGATATGGATAGAAAATTTCGTTCATATTGAGTTTGTGCTCATTTCGTTTTGGCACACTTAAACTAGTGTCCCTTTAGACTATAGAAGGATAGCGACAATGGATTTCGCGTTAACAGAAGAACATCTGCAAGCACAGAAGATGGTGCGTGATTTTGCTGCCAAAGAAGTGATCCCAGTCATTGGGGAATGGGATCGCAAACAAGAGATGAATCCCGCATTTTTGCCGCGTATGGCAGAATTGGGCATTTTGGGGATTTCGATCCCCGTGCGCTATGGCGGGCAAGGGTTTGATTACATTACGCTCGGTCTCGTCTGCGAAGAACTGGAACGCGCTGATACCACCTTGCGGGTGATCATGTCGGTTCACTTTGGGCTGAACAGCTTGTCCTTGCTGCAATGGGGCACCGAAGAACAAAAGCAGCGCTTCTTGGTGCCGCAAGCGCGGGGCGAAAAATACGCAGCTTTTTGCTTAACAGAACCGGGTTTCGGTAGCGATGTCATCAACATGGGATCGACGGCGCGCCGCGTTGGGGACAAGTACATCCTCAATGGCGAGAAAATGTGGATCAGCTTGGCGTCGAAGGCGCATCACTTTTTGGTGGTCGCCAAGACCGACCCCGAATCCGGACATCGAGGGATGACGGCATTCATCGTCGAAAGCAATATGCCGGGGGTGACGACGGGCGATATTCATGGCAAGTTGGGCGTGCGTGCTGGCTCAACAGGTTGGGTATCGATGCAGGATGTCGAAGTGCCACTCGAAAACCGACTCGGCGAAGAAGGCGAAGGCTTCAAGGTGGCGATGGGGTCGCTCGATAACGGGCGTTACACCGTTGCGGCGGGTGCCACAGGCTTGATCCGCGCGTGTATGGAAGAGAGCGTCACATACGCCAAAGAACGCAAGACGGGCGGTGTTGCCATTGCCGAACATCAACTCATCAAACAAAAGATCGGGAAGATGCAGATGGGCTACGACAATGCCCGTTTACTGTATCTGCGCGCGGGCTGGATGAAGAATGTGGGACAGCGCAATACCCGCGAGACCGGCTTGGCGAAATGGTATGCCACTGATCAGAGCGTAGCGGCGGCGTTGGAGGCAGTGCAAATTCACGGTGCTTATGGCTTTAGCGATGAGTACCCGGTGGAGCGTTACCTGCGCAACAGCAAGGGTGGCGTGATTTACGAAGGCACCAGCGAGATTCACACCCTGATGCAAGCTGATTACGCACTGGGCAATCGCGAAGACCGCCCGTTGCGCTGTGAATTGCCCGCCTATGACGCGGCATTTTGGCAAGACGAAGTTGAGTCGATGGCAGTTGGGGACTAAGCGATTGAAGATTGTCTTTTTTGGGGATAGCCTGACGTGGGGCGGGTATGGCGTCGATTTTGTCCAGTTGGTCGCTGCGCAGATGCCTGAACATACCTTTATCAATACGGGCGTGGGTGGCAATACGGTGATCAACCTGCTGCATCGGGTTGATGCGGATGTGTTGGCGTTGCAACCAGACGCCGTCTTTGTCATGGTGGGCGGCAATGATGCCATTTCTTATCACCAGCCGAAAACGCGCTCGTACTATCGTCAAGCGCAGAATATCCCCGAAGGAATGGTCACGCCGGAACAATTTGAGACGGCATATCGCGATTTGTTGACCCACTTGCAAGCGGCATATTTGGTGACATGGGTGGGGCTAGAGCCGAATGAATACAATCCCGCGACGCTTGCCGCCTTGCGGGATTACAATGGGCGCGTGCAGAATATCGCGCGCCCGTTGGGGATTCCGGTCTTGGACTTGATGGAGGCGCTGCCACCGGGAGATTTGCCAGAGCGCCCCAATTTGGAGATCGGCTTCATCTTGACCATCGGCGCGCGCGAAAAACGCGGGTGGACGGCGTATGATGAGGCGCGCGACAAGGGCGGCTATACATGGTCATTCGATGGGCTACACCTGACGCAAGAGGGGGCAGAACGCGCCGCCCAAGCGATTGTGGCGTTCATTCGCGCACAAACGGCGTGATACGAGCGGGTGACGAGCAACTTCTCGGCGTGGAATGCGTATTGTTTTATAGATGATGCGCTGAGGCGTGCTGAGAAAAAAGGAGTTCACCCCAATGGGTTGTTTGAGAGCCATTGTTTGTATTATTGCCCCCCCGCTTGCGGTTCTAGATCGCGGATGTGGCACCGTCTTGTTGGTGTTGGTACTCACGATTGCCGGCTGGGTGCCGGGCGCGATTGCGGCGCTCTTGATCAATTACATCGCCGTGCGTGACGGCAAACTTTAGACCAGCATCAACCAGACCACGCCGATCCCCAAGGTGATCAGGGTGATCGGAATGCCGGCGCGGAGGTAAGTGACGAAATCTACTTGAACGCCGCGCCGCCCCGCAATTTCGGCAACGATCAAATTTACCGCTCAAGCGATCAAGCCCAATTGACTCGTCCCTCGCCTAAACGTACAATCGCGCGTGCTGTAACGGAAAGGGACATCATGGCTAAAAAAGGACGCATCTTAACGGGAGACCGCCCCACAGGGCGAATGCACCTCGGGCACTATGTGGGGTCGCTGGAAAATCGCATTCGGTTGCAAGATGAGTATGACTGCTATTTCATCATCGCCGACGTGCATACCCTGACGACTCGCCCCGAACGCGAAGCGATTCTCCAAATCGGCAACAATATTCACGAAATGGTCTTAGATTATTTGGCGACGGGCATTGATCCCGAAAAAAGTACCATCTTTGTACAATCGGGGGTGGTAGAAACTTACGAGCTCAACCTGATTTTTGAGATGATGGTCAGCGTCGCCCGCTTGGAACGCATCCCCAGTTTGAAGGATATGGCGAACGCCGCCAACATGGAGTCGATGCCGTTTGGGCTACTCGGCTATCCCGTGTTGCAAGCCGCTGACATTTTGCTGCCGCGTGCGAATCTAGTGCCGGTCGGCAAGGATAACGAGTCTCATATTGAAGTCACGCGCGAGATTGCCCGGCGCTTCAACGGCTTGTATGGTGATGTGTTCCCGATCCCAGATGTGTTGATCGGGGATGTGCCGTCGCTGATCGGCATGGATGGGCAAGCCAAAATGAGCAAGTCGCTCAACAACGGCATTTTCTTGTCAGACGACGCCAAGACGGTCGAAACGAAGGTGCGAGGCATGTTCACCGACCCCAATCGCGTGCGGGCGGATATCCCCGGACGAGTCGAAGGCAACCCCGTGTTCATCTATCACGACGCCTTCAACCCCAATACCGAAGAAATCAATGAACTGAAAGAACGCTACCAGTTGGGGACGGTCGGCGATGTCGAGGTCAAGCGCAAGCTATGGACGGCGATCAACAATTTCTTGGAGCCGATGCGCGAACGCCGCGCCAAGTATGAGGCGAATCCGAAATTGGTCGAGGATATTTTGATCGACGGCACCGAGAGAACCCGTAAGCAAGCGATTCAGACGATGGAGATGGTGCGCGAGGCGATGGGCTTGTATCGCCTGCCGACACGCCCCTGATAGGATGGGGCGAGACGCCAACCTCGATCCCTGTTGTTTTTATGGGGTGCTGTGATTGGCGGGATATTCGGTGTATTTATCAATAAATCTAAATTTTCGCACGAGCGCGTTGAACAAAGTTTCGACGCGCTCGCGGTTTTCGAGCGTCAAATCGAGCCGCATCTCGTAGGCGTCTTCGCCATTGCTTTGGTAGTAATTTTCTTTGCGCGTCATGATCACGAAGCCATATTTGATATAGAGGTTTTGAGCAATGGTGTTGGTCACACGCACTTCGAGGATGACATATGCCGCCTTTAGCACAAACGCGCGCCGTACCATCGCCGCCAGTGCCACTTCGCCATAGCCTTTGCCTCGATACATCGGGTGGGTGGCGATGGTGCTGATATGGGCTTCATCGGCGATGTTCCATAAGCCGCCATAACTGAGAATGGCGGCGGGTCGGGACGCTATCACCCCCAGTGACCGCATAAAACGGCTGAGGCTGTTGGTGGATGGCGGTGCTTCGTCAAAGGTTTCAAAGACTAGCATATAGCTGTAATTCGATTCGTTGATCTCGAATTGGTACGATTGTGCCGACCAGGGAGCATCGAAGGATAATCTGTCGATTTCGACCACTGCCGCAATATCGGATGAACGCATCGGGCGCAAGCGCAGCGTCATGCTGGAGAATCCTTTGTTTTCACATAACTGGGAACGACCAATGCGGCTGGAAAGCTATTGCCTTTCTCACTGCGCAACTGCACCCATGCCATATCTGCTAAGGTGCCGGCACGCCGTAAGCGCGTACTGGCGGGCATCACCGTGATCAGCATTTCGCCCGCTTGTGCTTGGGCGATCAGCGTTTGCCCGACGTCATCAATTTCCCCCGTGATCGTGGCGGCACCGTCGATGCTGGCGAGTAACTCCTCCCAGATCATATTTTCCGGCTCGCCGCGCCCGCGCCAAGCCCCTTTGCGCCATTGATAGCGTGCCACGCTGATGCGCGAACGCCCCGCCATCAAGGTGACGATGAGCGCGCCCGTCGTTTGGGGGGCGGCATATGCCAAAATATCAAACGTCGAAACGCCAACGAGCGGCAGGTGCTTGCCAGCGGCGATCCCTTTTGCTAGCGAAATGCCGACGCGCAAGCCAGTGTACGAGCCGGGACCGGACGTGACCGCCACCGCCGTTAATGCACTGGGAGCGACGCCCGCATCGCGCAGCATGGTGCGCACGGCAATCGGGACTTGGCGCGTATGCTGATTGGGCGAAAACCACGTATGTTCCGCGACGATGTGTTGCCCATCGTGCAGGGCAATGCTGACGGTTTGGGTGGCGGTATCAATGGCTAGGAGCATGGGTGATTGTCAAGCACGCGGAGAGCCAAAGGTAGCTCCGCGAAATGCCTCCAAAAGTTGTTCATAACGTTTGCCCTTCGGGACAAAGAGCAGATTTCGCCGTGTGATCTCAAAGACCCGCAGTTCGACCCATAACCGTTCAGGCGGCAGGTGCGACTGGATACGTTCGGGCCATTCGATCAAGACGGCGGCGCTGCCATCGAAAATATCTTCTAAGCCAAGTGTTTCGGCGTCGTGGTCATCATTCAAACGATAGCAATCGAGATGGATCAAGCGGGTGCTATCCGCCGCGCGATAATGTTCGTGGACGAGATTATAAGTGGGGCTGTGTAAGCCCGTGAGCGACCCCCAGCCCGCGCCAACGCCAGAGGCAAAGGCGGTTTTGCCCGCGCCCATATCGCCGGACAGACAGACGACATCACCGGGGCTGAGGAAGGCACCGAGACGTACACCCAAGCGCCGTGTTTGTTCGGCACTGTGGCTGATGATATCGACTTCGTCTTGTCGTAAGATGGGCATGGGGTGCGATCTCCAGCGAATAAGACGCGCATTATACACTGTGATTTTCTCGTCGGGAAAGTGTGGGGATGATGGATGGGCACAAGATGGGATTACAATAGAGAAAAGAATGTGGGAGAAAATTATGGCGGTGCAACCTGTGTTGAGATTTACAGCGATGGTGGGGGTAGATCGCAAACTGATGATCGACTTACCCCCCGAAACACCGATGGGTGAAGTGCATGTTGTGATTGAGTTGGGAAAACAGCCTACACGCGCTGAACTGCTGGCAATGCCACTTGCCGAAAGAGAACATTTTCTTTCAGCACAGGCAGATTTGCTCGCGGAGTTGTATCAGAGCGATCTTGAATTAACCACTACAGCGGAAATGGTTGATCTTTATGACTACCCCGATGAATAAACGCATTGGCTATGTGGGTTAAAGTCCGTACTTTCCCCGCCAACGCTTATGGATTTCTTACGCGCATATGTTAAAACAGTGTGGTTCACGAAGACTTGCGTAAAGGACAGATTGCCATGAGCGAACAGTTTACATTCAAAGCAGAAATTCAGCAGCTTCTCAATATTTTGATCCACTCTCTTTACACAGATCGCGAAATTTTCTTGCGCGAACTCGTCTCCAATGCCTCAGACGCGCTCAACCGAGTCCAGTTTGAAACCTTGACCAACCCCGATATCCTGGATGCCGGTGCCGAACTGACGATTCGCATCACCCCCGATGACGAAGCCGGCACGCTGACCATCAGCGACACGGGCATTGGCATGACGCGCGACGATCTCGTCAATAACCTCGGTGTCATCGCCCACAGCGGCGCAAAACAGTTCATCGAAAAGTTAAAGGAATCGCAACAAGCGTCTGCTTCGGTATCGCAAGAATTGATCGGTCAGTTCGGCGTTGGCTTCTACAGCGTGTTCATCGTCGCGGATCGCGTGCGTGTGGTCTCGCGGTCGGCACATGGGGGCGAGCAAGCATGGGCATGGGAATCGGACGGCAGCGATAACTTCAATGTCGAAGAAGCCGAACGCGCCGGACGCGGTACCGACATCATCATTCATCTGAAAGAGGATGCCAAAGAATTTTTGCAATCGTGGACACTGCAAGACATCATCCGTCGCCATTCAAACTATATCGCCTTCCCGATTTATGTCGGCGATAGCGAGACGGCGACCAACAAGCAGACGGCAATTTGGCGGCAAGAAGCCAAAGAAGTCACCGACGAGCAGTTCAACGACTTCTACAAGATGCATACGCTGGATTTTGAAGCGCCCTTACATCGCATTTCGATGCGTGCCGACTCGCCGTTCCAGTTTTACGCCTTGATGTTTGTCCCCAATACCGCCGAGCGGACGATGCTCAGCCGCCGCACCGAACCGGGCTTAGCGTTGTATGCTCGCAAGATTTTGATCCAAGAATACAATAAGGACTTGCTGCCGGACTATCTCGGTTTCGTGCAAGGCGTGGTCGATAGCGAAGACCTGCCGCTCAATGTCAGCCGCGAAAGCGTGCAGGTGAACCGCGTGATGGCGAACCTGAAGCGTAGCCTGACCAACAAGGTTTTGAGCGAACTCAAGCGCTTGGCGGAAAAAGAACCCGACACCTATCATCAGGTTTTCACCGAGTTTGGGCGTTTCATCAAGCAGGGGATCGCCATCAGCGCCGAAGACCGTGAGCAGATATTGCCCCTCTTGCGCTTCGCCTCGACACGTTCCAACGATGCTGACGAGTGGACGAGCTTGGGGGAATACGTCGCGCGTATGGTCGCCAACCAGACCGGTATTTATTATGTCATGGGCGATGATTTCGCCAGTGTCAGCCGTAGCCCGCACCTTGATAGTTTCCGTCAGCGCGGGATCGAGGTTTTGTACTTCAGCGATCCGGTTGACTCGTTCATGCTGATGGGTTTGACGGATTTTGAAGGGCATAAGGTCGTGAGCGCCGATGATGCCGATATCGACCTGCGCGGCATTGGCGAAGTGTCAGCGGATGCCGATTCTGCGCCGAAAGAAGAACCGATTCCCGAAGATAGCTTCAGCGCCTTGCGGGAACGGTTTGCGGCGGTGTTGGGGGATCGTGTTTTAGAAGTGCGCGAAAGTAAGGCATTAGTGGACAGTCCGGCGCGCTTGGTCAGCAAGGATAGCTCGCCCCAACGCAACATGTTCCGCATCAATCGCTTGCTGGATCGCGATTATGAGCTGCCCGTCAAGATGCTGGAATTGAACCCGCGCCATCCGTTGATCCGCAACTTAAGTGGCTTGTTGATTGGCAACAGCGATAATGCGCTGATCGACGTGGTGGTCGAACAAGTCTTCGAGACGGCACTGTTGCAAGAAGGGTTACACCCTGACCCGGCATCGATGGCGAATCGGATGTATCAATTGATGCAAGCAGCGACCCAGAAGAACGACTGATCGCGGCGGGTGGTTTGAAAAAGCGCGGGTAGGGGAACATCTCCCCTACCCGCGCTGAATATCAAAGCAGTAAGATTATTGCGATTTTGCGGACAGCATCACGCGCGTGACCAATTCTTCGAGGGTGAGTTCCTGTGCAAGGGCACGGGCATCAGTGATGGCGCGCGGGCATAATTCCATTTCCAGATCCGTGAACATACGGTTGGCACGCTCCAGTGTTACCCCCCGCATGGGGTATTCCATTGTCACCGCGAGGATTTCGGCGGCTTCTGTTGTTTCTCCCAAGCTAATGCGCGCCTCTGCAATATCCACAAGGACATCCAACACTTTGGCGACGAGTTCGCATTCCATGGCTGTTTCAAGTTCGATGTACAAAAGTTGCATCATGAGTCCCTATCACAGAGATGATTAACCCAAAATAAAGGGTCATTTAGTTGTATCATACTCTACCCCTATATGTTAACAATTTCACAAAAATTTAGGGAAATTCTTATCTGTTTGTGATGGGTCGCACAATGAAATGGAAGGGTGTGTGGGGGGAAATAAAAAGACGAGTCGCCGTAGCAAACTCGTCTTTTTTACTGACGCTGTAGGTTTTAGAGCGAATTGACGATGTTGGAGAAAATGTTGCCGATAGCGGGTCCGAGCAAAGCAAGGATGACGATGACGACAACTGCGACCAACACGAGGATCAAGGCGTACTCTACGAGGCCTTGGCCTTCTTCACGAGGCATATAAATCATGAGAACATCTCCAAATGATTGAATGAAACCTACCAACACCACTATCGTATCACGAATTTGCGCTGATGCAACTAACTATCCATGAAATTTTCGTGAAGACTTGTATGCAAATTCATACAGACGACCTTAATCTTTCGGCGGATGTGCCAAATGTGCTGAAAGTACCTTGATATCCGCTTGAATCGCGAATGGCGAAATTTGTGCCAAGCGATCCACCAAAAAGCGATCATTGAGGTTGGTCGCCTGAAGCGTCAATAGGCTGTAGGGGTCGCCCCCGCTGATCAGATAGGGGTACTCTTGGTGGGCATGAAAGCGTACCGTTGTCAAAATCGTGGTCATGGATTGATCGCGCCCGTCAGAGCGGAGCATGATTTTTTGCGGGTCGATTTTTTGTTTGACGAGGGCGCGCTCGATAGCATCCAACAGCCGCAGTGTCTCTTTACACCAATCGGCGATGTGGGGATGACTAGAACGCAGTTGGGCGGTTTGGGGCGTTTCTTTGCGCAAGGTGAGGTCCAGCGCGCGGATGAATGCCTGAAAGTAGCGTCCGATCATGGTGTGGCTTACTTACGCCGAGCGAGGCGACGCAAGAATTCAAAGCCAGCGCCCGCGACGATCAGGACTTGCGCCCCCAGTGCGATGATCAACCATGTCGCCGGGGCGTTGGAACGTCCATTGTCGGTGGTGGTGTCCGTCGCGTTTTGAGGCACAACCACGCTGGCGGCTTCGGCAGCGGTGGGCGCGGCGGCAATGATGATGGCATCGGGTGTCGAGACGGGGGTCGGGATCATGACATTTGCCACGATTTGAACGGGGAGCGTGGGCGTTGCCGAGTCGATGATTGCTTCTTGGGGGGCAGGGGGGGTGTAAACGACCGTTAATTCGACAATCTCGGGCGGCAACGGTGAAGCCTCTTGGGTGGGCAATTGGTAAGGCGTGATCGTTGGCGGGATCCCCGTCGGCGGTTCGGTGGGGAGCGGTGTTGTTTCGGCTACGGGGGGGGCTTCAATTTGGGCATCAGGCGCGGATACGGCAACGGCAAGCGCCGCGCGTGGGGGGACCAAAAAGACGGTGCCCGGTTGCAAATCGCGCACATTGTCCAGCGCGTTTAGTTCCAGCATATGCGGCAAATCTGCCCATGTATAACCGTAAATCAGCGCAATATCGCCGACAGTATCGCCGGATTGCACCATATGTTGAATATTGCCGTTGGCGTCCACACCCATGTACGATGGGGGATCGACCAAAGCGACTTGACCGCCGCCACTAGTGCCGCTGCCACCATTACTTTGTCCGCCAGCAGGTGCCGGAGCCGCGATATAGCCCGCCGGATTGCCAAATACCATGACGTAGGTTGCGCCTTGACTGTTGCGCGCAATGCCAATGCCGACTTCGCTGTAACTCCGGTTGACGAGTCCGGCGTAATGCACGCCCGAATTGATCCAGAAGTTCCAAGCGTAATTGACATCTGCCATGCCGCCGCCATAGATGTTCTCGCCGACATAGTTGGAAGAATAGCCCGCCGTCGCCGTGCGCGACCGCACCCCAGAACCATCAGGGCGGGTGTGGACGAAGGAATTGGTGTCGAGCATCCATTGGGCTTGGTTTTGGGCGGCTGCGCTGAGAGCGCCGTTGGTGCTGTAGGGAGGGAGACCCAACGACGCGCGCAAACTATTGGTGCGATTGAGGAGGTCTGACGCTTCTTGTGCTTGTACGCTTTGGTAGCCGACGCACAGAACCAAGAAAACCACAATCAGCTTTAGCAGACGTTTACTCATTGCGAAAGCTCGGTTAAGCTGACGAGGTGTTGACGAAACTTGGAAATATCCTTATATTCAACAGGCGCTTGTGAAAAAGGCAAAAGCTTATGTTGAATTCCATAACTCTGTGTGCCGATGGTGGGAGTCGAACCCACATGCCCTCCCGAGCAAGCGATTTTGAGTCGCTCGTGTCTGCCATTCCACCACATCGGCATTCTTACAACGATTATCCAAAGCATTGGACACGCTGAATGATTGACGATATGTTAAAAGCAAGCGACAAGGTTGTCAATGGTTGGCATCGCTGAAGATGAACAATTGGAGATTCTCGCGGCAGTTCGTGGGGATTTAGGCGCGTTCAATAGTTTGGTATTGCGTTATCAAGATTCCGTCTATACAACTGCCTATCGGCTGATGGGGGATTCGGCACGAGCGGCGGATGCTGCCCAAGAGACGATGATCATCGCTTACCAGCGGTTGGCGAGCTATCGGGGCGGCAGTTTTCGCGGGTGGTTGTTGCGCATTGTCACCAATTTATGTTATGACGAACTGCGCCGTCAGCGCCGCCGCCCGACGATCTCATTATCGCCGGAAGGTCAAGAGGACGACATCGATATCCCGGATGCGGGGGTGGATAGTCCCGAAGAAGTCGCCCAACAGCGGGAATTGGAGCGGGCGATCCAGCTGTGTATTGATCGCCTCAACCTGGATCAGCGGATGGTGTTGGTGTTGAGCGACATTGATGAGATGGATTATCAAACCATTGCCACCACCCTAAAAACCCAAGTGGGCACCGTCAAATCCCGTCTAAGTCGAGCGCGTGCCTCAGTGCGCGAGTGCTTAAAATCCGTCCGGGAACTTTTGCCCACCTCCTATCGTCTACTCTATGACGACAGTGGTACAGAAAAAACATGATTTCCGACAGCGATCTCCAACTCCTCAACACCTATCTTGATGGCGCGCTTTCCCCGGCTGAACGCATGGCTTTGGAAGCGCGCTTGACCACTGACGCCATTTTGGGGCGTGAACTTGAAACCTTGCGTGCAACGCGGTCTTTGCTGCGCGGTTTGCCGACACTGCGCGCACCCCGCAACTTCACCTTGACGCCAGCAATGGTGCGCCCGTCGCAAGCGACGCGCATTTTCCAACTGACGCAGAGTGTATGGGTGGGCGGGCTGAGCGCTGCTGCCTCGGTGCTGTTGATCGTTCTCGGTTTGGCGCTGGTGCGCACGGCAGGGAACCCCGCACCCAACAGTGTGGTCAATGTCGCTGCACCCGCTTCGACTTTTGCGGTGCAACCGCTGGAAGCTGCTGCCTTACCGACTCAGTCCATGACCGGAGCGCGGTTGCCAACGACACCCGCTGCGTTTCCAACACTCACCTTTGATCCTGCAATGGCGGATATTGCCGCGAGTATGCCCCTTGCCAGCCCCGAAGGTGTACTCGGATCAGTATTGGTCACGATGAGCGCCGAGTCGATGGCGGATACTGGACTATTTGAATCCGCACCAGCCGAAACGCCATTCACCCTGCAAGGGGGGGCGGATAGCGCTCCAGCGGGTGCTCCAGCGGCGGATGGCTTGTCGGCGGCTATCGTTTTGTTCACGATGACCCCCAATGCCAAAACCTTTAGCCCGACGCCCGCCCCTACACAAACACTAGAATCACAGGCCTATTCTTTTATGGCTCCCGTTCCGCCAGTTGAAGGTACCCCTACCGCACAACTTGAAAGCGCCGCTGGGCTGGCAAATCAAAGCGGGGCGAGCAGCACCGCTACCCGCCCTGACGACCAGCCTGAATTAGAAGCAGCGATGGCGCTGCGTTTGTTGCCCACCGCCACTGACCCTCTGCCATTGCCAACAATGCGGCGCACCCAAACCAGTGCCCCTACGTTAGAACGCGCGCTGGGGGATGCCTTGGCTCAGATGCCAACGCCAACCATGACGACAGCCACCATCGTTGCCGCCCCTAGCGCCAGTACTTTGGCGGAGGAGCCAAGTGCTTCGCTCGCCGGCACGGTGTTGCTCGGTATGGGCGGCGTGCTGGGCGTGCTGGCAGTCATTATTTTGCTACGTGCCAGCAGACGGCGCTAAAATGGGCTGCCGTGCCGTCACGAGCGTTGGATATCATAGACGTTGAAGGTCAACTCCGATAAGCTCAAAACGCCATACGTTCGCGAAGACGCGCGCGAATTGGCAAACGTATATAACGATCCCGCATTAACCACACATCCTGATTTGACACGGGCATACAACGGCACATGGGTATGCCCCGTGACCAAAACCTCCACACCCAGTGAACTGAGCATCATATTTAAGAGCGTGTCTGAAATGTGATCCCGGTATAACCCCCATAAATTATTGCCCGGTTTGCCATGACACATATACACGGAAATACCGCCGAAATTCCCTTTCCAATCTAAGGGCAGCGCGCGTAGGAACGCCCGATTCTCTGGCGAGAGCGAATAGCTCAATTCGTCATGATTGCCACGTACCGTCGGTATACCGCGTTCGCGAATCAACGTCACAACTTCGTTCGGACGAGGTCCTCGCCCGACGAGATCGCCTGCACAGAGAATATGATCGACCTGATGGATACGGTCGAGACGGTTCAGGGCGCTTTCTAACGCATGGATATCACCGTGAATGTCTGAAATAACGCCAACATTCATCCTGCGTTCCTAACGGGTTTACGAAAGTACCCATGATTATATCAGGAACGCGGTTTTATTCCTTGCAAAACTTTGGTTTTTTGTGGAGTTCATCGTTTGATTGTGGGGACGGGATGAGGGCAAAACAGAACTGAAAGGCACAGGGACGCCCTCATGAAAGAGGGTGTCCCTGTGCTGCCGACGGCATTAGCCGCCGCGCCGTTTCTTGATCTCGGCAGTGAGCGCCGGGACGATTTGATACAGGTCGCCGACCAAGCCATAGCGTGCCATTTTGAAGATCGGCGCGTCGCTGTCTTTGTTGATGGCGACGATGATCTGGCTGGTGCGCATCCCCGCTTGATGTTGGATTGCGCCCGAAATACCTACCGCGATATAGAGATCAGGCGCGACGGACTTGCCTGTCTGCCCAACTTGATGGGCATAGGGGATGAAACCCGCGTCCACAGCGGCGCGGCTGGCACCGACAGCGGCATTGAGGCTATCAGCGAGGGGCTGAATGATGGTCGCAAAACCATCTTTCGCCTTCCAAATAGTGGCATCGCCCGCGCCGGCTGGAGCCTCTTTGGGATTGTTCGCCATGCCGCGCCCGCCGGAAACGATGATCGAGGCGTCGGTCAAGTTCACTTTGCCGACTTCGGATTCAAAGCTGACGATCTTGGTAGCGATTTGGTCTTCGCTCAATACCGCAGGGGTGGTCGTGATTTCGACCGCAGCGCCGGTCGTCGGTTCTGCTGCTTTGAAGGCGCGCGACCGCACGGTGATCACCTGGGTGCTGCCCGCGACGATTTCGGTATCGGCGAGGACTTTGCCGGCATAGCCCGCGCGTTCGGCGCTGATCATCCCGTTGTCGCCCACTGCTAAGCTCAGGACATCGCCCAACATCGGGCTGTCGGTATCGGCGGCAGCGGCAGCCAACAGTTCACGACCGCGCCCAGTGGCGGCAGCGACGACCGCTTTGGGCTGGTGATCGGCGATCAGTTTTGCCACGAGGGCGACGTAGGGTTCCAAACGATAGTCTTGTAGAGTGGCGTCTTCGCTGATGACGGCTTTGTTTGCGCCATAGCTGCCCGCTTCTTGGGCGACTACGGCGGCATTGTTGCCAAACACGAGCGCCGTCACGGGCACGCCGAGCTTGTCGGCGATCACGCGACTGGCGGCGAGTGCTTCCCAACTGGCGGGTAGTGCCTGACCGTTGAAGGTTTCGATAAATGTAAAGACCGCGCTCACAGGACTTTCTCCTCAATCAATTTATCGACCAACTTGACTGCCATTTCTTCGGGGGTGCCATCGATCAACTCAAAGCGATTGTCGCGGGCGGGCAAATTCTTAAAGCGGGCGATACGTGTGCTTTGGGCGGGCGCGCTGACGCCCAAGTCGCCAAACGACCACACCGGAATCACGGCTTTGGAGGCTTTGCGGATGCCGATGAAGGACGGGTACCGGGGTTCGTTGATGCCTTTCATCACACTGATCACAGCAGGTAGGCTGCTGGTCACGACTTGCTTGCCTTGTTCCAACAAGCGTTCAACCTTGATGGTCTTGGCGGCGTGGTCAATTTCGAGAATCTTGGAGACATAGCTCAGCAGAGTCCATCCGAGCTTGCGCGCGGTTTGGGCAGTGTGCTGGTCGCTGCCTACGTCGATGCTTTCTTTGCCGAAGATGACCAGATCGACGTCACTGATTTTTTTGACGGCGGCGGCGGCGGCGGTAGCGTATGCCAGCGAATCGGTGGGGTCAAGGGCGGGGTCTTCGATGCGGGCGGCTTCATCCAGCCCCATCGCTAAACTATGCTTCAGCGCATCGTTGTGTAGGTCGCTGCCGATGGCAACGGCGATGGCTTTGCCTGCACCCGCCTTTGCTTGCAAGATCGCTTCTTCAAGCGCGTACTCATCCCATGGATTGACGACGGTTGCCGCATCTCCCCATGAAACGCTGCCGTTGGGCTGCGCTTCCACTTTTGCTGCCGTATCCGGCGTGCTGCGCGTAAATACTACTATGGACAAGGGACACCCTCCTGTAAAATGGAAACATTTCCAAGGTTATCTGGCGCGATTGTACCGCATGGGGGCGGGGGTTAAAAGGATTAATCGAATCGTGATTCGATTAACTACAGTGTTTGCTGAGCATTTCCTGTATAGGTGTTTTTTTGTGTCAAAATAAGGGTGACTTTGTGGGCAACTTTAGGTCACTGGTTATGCTGGCATTATCGCAATAAGGTATTGAGTTTTTCTAATACCTCTTGGACGACATCAGGAGGAACGGGGGCGATAAAAACGGCTTTGCGCGCCTTCCAATCCAGACTCTTTAGCTGATCTGAAAGCACGACACCGGTCACATCTAACTCATCTGGCAATCGAACTTCAAAGGGATACCCTTTCACTTGAGTCGTGATAGGACAGCAGATCAGCAATCCTACTTTGCTGTTATAAGATTTGGGCGACAAAACCAGCGCAGGACGACGCCCTGTTTGTTCGTGCCCTGCCTGTGGCGTAAACTCAAGCCAAATGGCATGTCCGCGATCAGGAATATATGCCATCACCAGACCTCGCTGCCTAATGTATTTCCGGTATCCATTTCGCCATGCACATTGTCCGTCGTGACTCCACTCAGCAAAGCATCAAGCTCATAGCGTGCTTTAACCGCCAGCACAATGTGAATTTGACCTTCTACAACTTTTAGTTCCACTAGGCTATCATTTTGTAGACCGGTTTCATCTGCCAGTGCCTTGGGAATTCTTAACGCAAGGCTATTGCCCCATTTCTGAATTTTTGCGTGCATATTCAAAACCTCTCGCGTATCAACATTGTAGAAACAGTATACAGCAAATGTGATGCACACCCCCTGTTTTAGGTTAAAATCTCACAGGCGCTGAAATCGATTTGAACAGGTCTCTTTTCTGTGTCAAAATGGGAGAGACCATTGCGCGAGGCAACTTTAGGGTAGACGAAAGGTCAAATATGAACGACGCTGAACAAATCGAAAAAATCCGTCAAGTGATCATGCGCTATCGTGAACTGCTCGATCTGGTTCATCAAGCGATTGCCAATGGCGAGCATGGTTATACGGCGCTCTTCAAGGATGTGCCTGAAGAAGAACGCACGACCTTGCCCGAAAAGTTGCTCCAGCGCGAGGCGGCGATCTTGGCATTAGAAGATTTAGAGCCATTGCGCCGGTCTTTGGCTAAAATGCGCTTTGCCATGCGCAACATGGAACGGGATTTTGAAGAAGCACACGATCTCACTGTTCCCGAAGCATAGCGCGTCGGTTCTGCATGTCCACATATTGTTGTTGAGGATAGATCCTGATGATCGTCGATTATAAACATGAACTGGTGGGCGCTTTTGGCGACCCGATCCGCGAAAACCCAACAGGTATTATGCAAGAGGCGGCATTCGCGGCGGCGGGCTTGCAGTGGCGCTACGAATTGTTTGAGGTGACGGCGGCGGCATTGCCCGATGCCGTCAAGGGCGTGAAGGCGCTCGGCTTGCGCGGCTTTAACTGTACGATTCCGCACAAAGTCGCCGTGATCCCATTGTTAGATGAGGTCGCCCCTGATGCGGCATTGATCGGTGCGGTCAACACCGTGCGCCGTGACGGGGATCGCTGGATCGGCGAGAATACCGACGGCAAGGGCTTCATGCGGGGATTGCGTGAAGTGCTTGATCCCAAAGGGGCGCGCGTCGTCGTTTTGGGGGCGGGCGGCGCGGCACGGGCGATCACGGTTGAACTGGCATTGGCGGGCGCAAGTGCGATCACCATTGTCAATCGGGGCAGTGGGCGCGGGCAAGGTTTGGTCGATCACCTAAACGCCAAGGTGGGGGCACAAGCGGGCTTTTTTCCGTGGCTGGCGACGGTGGCGGTGGGCGCAGATGTCGATATTTTGGTCAATGCTACCTCGATTGCGCTCTATCCCGATGTGGACGCCATGCCCGATATTTTGCTGGATGGCGCGCGCAGTGACTTGCTGGTGTGTGATGTCATCCCCAACCCACCAGTGACGCCGCTCATCCGTGCCGCCCAAGCGCGCGGGATGCGGACGATCACCGGTTTGCCGATGTTGGTGTATCAAGGTGCCATTGGTTTTGAGATGTGGACGGGCGTGACTGCGCCTGTGGATGCCATGAAACAAGCGCTCGAAGTTGCCTTTGGCGTGTAGCGGCGCGGTTGGGGGATGAGGTTTTCAGTCGTTCATCCTATAATCATGCTTCATTCCATGATGCGATTTGATGAGATAAGCCCATGTTAGACAGATTAGCGTCCATTGTGGCGCGTTATGATGAACTCGAACGCCTTATCAGCGACCCAGCGCTCATGAACGATTATGGGCGCATCGTCGAATACAACAAAGAACGTGCCACCTTGCATGAAATCGTGGCGGCGTTCCAAGATTATCGGCGGCAAAGCGATGAGCTTGCTGATGCCCGCGCGATGGCTGAATCGGAAAAAGACGCCGATTTGCGCGCGATGGCATATGAGGAGATCACCACCTTAGAAGCCAGCATTGCCGAGATTGAAGCGGCGTTGCGGGTGATGTTGCTGCCCAAAGACGCGCGCGACTCGCGTAATGTGATTATGGAAATTCGCGCCGGAGCCGGGGGCGACGAAGCCGGCTTGTTCGCGGCGGATTTGTTCCGCATGTACAGCTATTATGCGCAAAGCCGAGGCTGGAAGACCGAAGTCATCGACCAGAACGATACCGGTATCGGCGGCTTGAAAGAAATTAAGTTTGAGGTCAAGGGCGCGGGGGCATACAGCCGTCTGAAATATGAGGCGGGTGTCCACCGTGTGCAGCGCGTACCCGAAACCGAGAGTCAAGGGCGCGTGCATACCAGCACCATCACCGTCGCAGTATTGGCGGAAATGGATGATGTCGATGTGCATGTGAATATGAACGACATCCAGACGGATACCTTCCGAGCGGCGGGCGCGGGCGGTCAGCATATGCAGAAGAACGAGACCGCCATCCGTTTGACGCATCTGCCGACCGGCACCGTCGTCGCCGTGCAAGATGAGCGCAGCCAGACGCAAAACAAAGAGCGCGCGCTCAGCATCTTGCGCGCTAAATTGTATGAACTGGAACTCGAAAAGCAACGCTTGGTTGTGGAAGGCGAACGGCGCGATCAAGTGGGCACGGGCGAACGGTCGGAGAAAATCCGCACCTATAATTACCCCCAAAACCGCGTGACTGATCACCGCATCAACGTGACCTCCTATAATCTTCCCGCTGTCGTGGATGGCTCACTCGATCAGTTTATTGACGAACTGATCACCCGCGAACAAGCCGAAAAACTATCCGCTGGTGGCGAAAACAGCCCGCAAACAGTATAAACTGCGCTAGGCATGGAACAGGAAGGCGGGGTCGTCAGTTTGCGAATGTGCCTTCCTGATCCAGATGTTGTTTCTTCTGGTTTACCCCCACAATTCCACAATCCCGTTGCTGATCGCGATGACATCGCGCTCGGCGACTTTGGTTTGCAACAAGACCTGCGCTTCATCAATGCGCCATAACTCGGTGATGAGGGTTTCGCCGGGGAAAACATGTTTGGCGAAACGCGCCTGAATACGCTTAAAGCGGGCGGGGTCGTTGTCGCAAAATGCCTTTAGCGCCGCGCGTGCGGCATAGCCAAACGAACACAAGCCATGCAGGATCGGGCGCTCGAAACCGCCGACGGCTGCCATATCCGGGTCGGCATGGAGCGGGTTGGCGTCCCCGCTGAGGCGATAGAGGAGTGCCTGGTTGACGCTGGTTCGCTCACGGATGACGACATCCGGCGCGCGCGCCGGTTGTTCCGGTGTCGGGGTGCTGGTGCCACGCTCCCCACCAAAGCCACCAATGCCGCGAATGAACAAGGACATGCGTAGGGAGGCGATCAAGCGTCCACTTTCGTCGTAGCAGGGGGTGTCAATCGTCAAGAGGGCACCACTGCCTTTGTCATAGATGCCGCTGATCGTGGGGGTGCAGGTGATTTCGGCGGCGGTCGGCAGTTCTCCATAGACTTCTAACGATTGTTCGCCATGCAGCAACATCATCGGGTTGTAGCGCAAGCCCGGTACCCCGGTCGTCACCATCTGCTCGATCATGCGCGATGGGTAGAGGACGGCAAACGTCGGCAGTGTTTTGAAGCCCACCCCACTGAGTTCGTAGACAAATTGCAATTCTTTGGGATCGAGTGGGTCGGCGGGTGCGCCCACGCCCAGCGCGTATAAGCTGACATCACGCGCGGTATAGCGCATGATCAGCGGTTCAAAAGCATAGCCCAAGACGAGATCAGGTTCGACACCATAGATAGTCATAGATTTTTATCCAAATGAGCCTCATTTTGAGGTACAGCATAACGCAAACTAAGGATCAGGGAAACAGGCAAATTTCCCCTTAAGCAAGGCAATGCCAGCCGTATTATAGGCAGATTGCCGGACTTAACGGGGAATGAGTGTTTGGTTTCCGCGTCAATCGGTGCTATAAGATTCACAAGGGCAGGGGTGTCTGGACATGCTGCGAAAGTCTTTATGCAGTCGCCATCGGCGCCCTAAACCCGCATTTTTAAGCCCAGCCTTTACAGGAGTACACGCAAAATGACCGGATTGATCAAACCCGTAATCGGACTTTCTGATGAAGCTTTGAGCGAGATCACCAGCCTGCTTAACAAGCGGTTGGCGGATACCTTTGTTTTGTACACTAAAACGCGCAATTATCACTGGAACGTGACCGGAATGCACTTTATGCAGTTGCACACGCTGTTTGAAAGTCAATACGATACGCTGGAAGAATCCATGGACGAGATCGCTGAACGGGTGCGACAGTTAGGCGGCGTTGCCTTTGGTACTTTGGAAGAATTCAAAGGCGCGACGGCGCTCCGCGAAACGCCAGGGGAACGCCCTGCTGCTGCTGCGATGGTCGCAAATTTGCTCGCCGATCATGAACTTGTCATTCGCCAGTTGCGGGCGGATATCGAGACGGCGGATCGTTTGGGCGACATGGGTACCAATGATTTCTTGACTGGTTTGCTAGAAGGACACGAAAAAACGGCGTGGTTCCTGCGCGCCCATCTGGAAAGCTAGACGAAAAATAACCTACAGAGTGGGTCATGAGTCATCATATCGCTGTCGTTTGTGCGTGCTATACTAGGCAGCGATTCGTTTGCGAAGATTTACACAAACAGGCTACTCATGACTCTGTTCGTCTTTTTTGTCTTTGGTGCCATCATCATTGGGGCGGGGGCGATGCTCGCACCCGCTATGCCGACTCGTCAACCGCGTATCGGCTTGGCGGCTACCCTCGCCCTCGGTCTTGTGATCGGGGGCGCGGTGTTTTGGGCGTCGCTGTTTGGGTGGGATACGCTGGTGGTTGATTATCTGATGTTCGCGCTGGTGACGAGCATCTTTTTGTTTGGTACGCTGTCTTATGGACAAAAACGCGCGGAAGATCGCGGTGAAGAGCTGTCTGATGCTGACCAAGGGTGGACGAGCCTGCGGGACTTGTTGCTGTTCACCATCGCCGCGTTGATTTTCCTCATCCCTGCATTATCCATCCCTGTGCCGTTGGATACCGATGCCCAAGGGTTTGGGTATTTGGGGTTGATGGCGAAATTTGGCGGCGGGTTCGCCTCGTTAGCGCCATTTCAACCAGAGATACAATATTTGTATTCGCCCGGCTTCACCGCGCTGATCGCGTATCTGAGCCAACAACTGAACCTCGGAATGCACCTGATCCAGTTAGGGGTAGGGGCGGTGGCGGGGCTGTTGAACGTCTGGTTGGCGTATGATATGGGGTCAGAGTTGCGGGATAAGCGCTTAGGACGGGCGATGGCGCTGGCGATGTTGGGCGGCTTTGGCTTGTTTTTCGCCGCAATGGACTCGCACTACACGACGCTGTTGGCGCTGCTGTTTGCCCAAGCCAGCTTGATCTTTATGTTTCGCTATCTGCGCGATCATTTGCCTGTTGACCTCATCGGCGCAGGTTTGATGGTGGGGGCGGTGGCGATCACGCATCCTGATACCACCATCATCCTCGGTTTGGGGATTGGCGCTTGGATGCTAAGCATGTGGCTGGCGACTCCCCGTCCGACACTGCGCTTGTGGGTGTCCTTGCTGATCGGCGTGCCGGTGGTCGCCGTGATTGCGATTTCACCCTGGCTGGTGAGTATCGTTCCTTTGTTAGGGGCGGAGATCGTCTCCCCGTTCGAGCGGTCGTCAGATTATTTGGGCGTGATGGTGTTTTATCACGGGGTCGTTATTCTGCCCTTCGTATTGATCGGCGCGATCAATGGGATCAGCAAGCGCGACTCAGCCTCTTTGTTGGCGGTCGGCTGGCTGTTGCTTATCCTTGATTTTTCGACAACGGGCATCCTCGAAGGGCTGTTCCCCGGCTTGCTGGCACCCATTTTGCGTTATGACTATCCGTTTAGCATCGCATGGCATGGTCCGATCCTCCCGTACACGATCCTCGGAGGGCGGGGCTTATTATGGTTATGGGATACATTTGCCGAAAAACGATGGGGCATCGCCTTGCACCGATGGGCACCGATTGCCTCGGCTGTGGCGATTGTGCTGGCGCTGGGGGCGTTCGCTTTTAACACCCAAATTTTGGCATTCAGTAAAGGGCGCGTTGCTTTTTTCGGGGCGTTCTCATCGGTGGCAGATGTCGAGGCGATGACATGGCTGAAAGATAACACCCCTGCCGACGCCCGCGTCTTAAATCATCCGGGGCCGCATGAAGGCGATTGGGTGCCCGTCATCAGCGAACGCGAGACCGTATTTTATCGTTGGCAGCCGTTCTTTCGGGGTACGGAGGAGTCGCTTGCTGAACAGGATCGTTTCCTCGCTTTCTGGCGGGATCCGAGTGCGGCGACCAATGTTGATTTGTTGCGGGAAGCTGGGGTCGATTATGTGATCGTGCCGCAGATTATCACTGATCCCGCCAGCTTGGAGACCGCCTTTCGTTGGCGTCCCCCTTTGACCGAAGTGACCCTCGCAGGAGGGATTCCCGATGGGGTGCCGCCCTATTTGGAGTTGGTCTTTGATCGCGAGGGCGCGCAGGTCTATCGTGTGATTGACGCGGCGGCAGTACCCGCGCCATAATGCAAGAGAACACATGAAGCTCGTGTAGGGATGCGCAAGGGCGCGTCCGAAAATGGAATTGGTCATGCCCGACGAACCCCGTCCCCCGATGGACGATGATGATGAATATAATGCGTGGCGGGCTGCCCGCCGCGCCGCCCATGCGGATGAAGTCGCGCCGAGCGTCACTTTTATGGCGATGATGCGGTCGGCAGCGTTGACGGCGAGCGCCGAAGAATCTTCAGGACCCGAACCCGCTACGCCCGATTCAATGGAAGCACAGTTGGATGCGCTGACGACGCAACTGGTAGCGAGTTCTGCCTTTGTATCGGTGCCAGAAACGCAAATGGTGCCGTCGCCACCAGATGAACCACCCTCATTGCCGGATCGTCCCCATCAGCGCCCCAATCGCCCCCGGTCTGTCCCGGGTCGGCGTGG
>Ga0163154_10001233_pt1 | contig 39634 bp, 36 predicted proteins | sample OliLakLV19MP9P1_FD_148649 | JGI IMG/M metagenome (GOLD analysis project Ga0163154, IMG submission 148649) | Freshwater microbial mat bacterial communities from Lake Vanda, McMurdo Dry Valleys, Antarctica - Oligotrophic Lake LV.19.MP9.P1 | ecosystem: Environmental > Aquatic > Freshwater > Lake >... | reverse complement strand
TAACTACTCACGGCATTTTTTCGATACTCCCAAAGATTTACTTTTATTAGTAACTGTTCAATCATTTGTTTTCTATCGCTTTTATTTTCAAAACCTTTTAATAACGCTAAATGATTAAGCAAATCAATGGCTGACGTTCCTGGATATACACCAAATTCTTGTGGTAAGTATCCAAGCACTTTGCGAACGGCATCTTTGTCATTCAAAACATCAATATCGCCGAGGGTAATGCTACCACTATCGGCATCTTGCAATGTTGCAATGGTTCGCATTAATGAAGATTTACCAGCACCATTCGGACCTAGTAAACCAAACATTCCGGTTGGGATAGTTAATGAAACATCGTTTAGCGCATGCACGCCATTGCGATATTTTTTATTTAAGTTTTTGATGATTAATTCCATGGCATTACGATTGGGTTTACTTTATTAAAAAGTATTCCGCATTTGATTTAGTGTCTATGTTGCAATTTGAGTTTATGAAAGCGCACTTATTTTTCTATCCATGCCCGAAAGGCGGATGTGCTGCTCTGACTGGTTTTAAGGTATTTTTCATTACCTTTTATTTTTACAGCCAGTGTATTTTTGTCGTATCGTTCTATTTTTTCTATGTGTTGTTTATTGATGAGTTCACTGCGGTTAATTCTGAAAAAATGGGAAGGGTTAAGCTCTTCCTCTATTTCTTTTAAAGTGGATTCGTTTAATAAATATTTTTTACCAGTTGTGTCAAAGGCATACACAACGCTGTCATTGGCTTCAAAAAATGAAATGTTTTCTATGTCTAAAAAATAAATTCCCTGGCGTATATGTACGGTAAATCGCTTTTTAAACGATTTCTCTTTAAAATTTTTTTCAATTAGTTTGGTCAGATTGTTCAACAGCTCATTTTCTGAAGAGGGTGATTTTCTAAAGAGCAGAAACTTATCCCATGCTTTTTGAAATCGTTCTCTTGAAAACGGTTTCAACAGATAGGCTATGCCGTTGCTTTCAAACGCATTCATCCAAAACTGGTCATAGGCTGTCGTGAAAATAATTGGGCAAGAGACGGTTACATTACTGTAGATTTCAAAGGCATTGCCATCCAATAGTTCAATGTCGGAAAATATCAAATCCACCTTGGTATTTTTGAGAAATTCAACAGCCGTTTTTACGGTATCAATTTCTGCTACCACTTCAGTCATTACCTCCAGCTCGTCAAGAAATCTTTTCAGTTTTCTTCTGGCTGGTATTTCGTCTTCGATGATTGCTATTTTTATCATTTACTTTCTGGTGTGTAAATTATTGGAATGGTTACAGAAAATGTATTGTCTGATTGTTGAACTTCTATTGGGATGTCCGCTAATAATTTATATTGTTCTTTAAGGTTGTTCATTGCTCTTCCTGATGCCGTTTTTGCATTTTGTTTCGGAATCAAATTATTTGATATGCTGATTTTTTTATCGGCAAGTATTTTTATACAAATAGGATTTGTTTCCGTTCCCAAATTATGCTGCACTGCATTTTCTATAAGTAGTTGCAAAGTAAGGGGCACTACAAAACCAGTACTATTTTGGCTTTCAATTATTAGTTGATAGGCATCTCCATATTTGTATTTTATGAGTTTAAAGTATCGCTCTGCAAAAGCTAGCTCTTCGCTTATTGGTATGAGTTTTTTATCGGTGGCTTGTAAAACAAATCTGTATAGGTCTGCAAATTCATTCAGGAACTCAGATGCTTTGTCTTTATCTTCTTCAATTAATTGGTCTAGTACGTTCAAATTGTTGAACAAAAAATGAGGGTTAAGCTGCGTTTTGAGTTGGTTGATTCTGCTTTCGGAAAGTGCCTTATTATACATTGCCAATTGCTCTTGGTTTATTTTGTTTTGGTTGTAATAATTATAAGCAAGGAAAAAGCTGCCATAAATAAATCCGTCTATTAGATACATGAACGTAGTAAGGGTAAAGATTTCTCTGGTGAAATTTCTTTCTACATTACCAAATATAAAGGCAATCGCCAAACTAAATGTTTGCATTAATAAAAGGTAGGAAACAAGAGACGAGGCGAATATCCTTACTATTTCCTTGGTACTGAAAACTCCTGACTTCTGCCAGCGTCTGATAAAAAAGGTAAGCACTAAAAACAAAATGAAAACTGAAATGAGTGTACCTGCAGCAGCATCCGGAGTAAAGGTGTAAAAACTTAATTCTGTTCTTTCCCTCATTCGGGAATCAATAGACTGCACATAAGCAAACAGCACAATAAACACTAAAAAAAAGCTGTTCCTTTGTATTTTATTGACGAGTCTTTTCATTCTACATCTATTGAAAGATTACATAAAAATAGTCCTATAATTTTTACAGGACATTTTTATCAAGATAGCTATTTTTTCTTTTCAGGAAAAGAAGCAATGGTATTTCCTTTCTCATCAAAGAAGTCGAGTTTGGCATTATTTTCTTTGTCCACATAAAACATCGCCTTGGGCATTCCTTTGTTATCAAAAAGAAACAGCCCGTTATTTTCGCTTCTCGATTTCCCCAGCATTATACGAGGCGCACCTCCTAACAGTCCTTGTGCTTCATACATTTTATACTTTTCATCCGCGGCTTTTGGGTCTTTTTTACCAAGGTTATCCAGCTCTTTCATTAGCCCTCCTGTTTTGATTTGTGATTCTTTTGAAGGTCGGTCGTTGAACACTAGGCTACTGCTTACAAATCTTTGGTCTCCCTCTTTGGAGTCTTCGGTGAGTAACTGCATCACCTGGTCGCCATCATACTGATCATAGGTTAGCGATAGCCCTGAACTGTGGCCGTTTTTAGATTTTTGTCCATCATAAATAAGTCCACCACATTCAATTCCGTCTTCATTAAAAAACAACATGCCTGCTCTCTTTTTACGTTCTTCATTGGTAGGTCTTCCGTTGATTTTATCATTTCCATTGGGGAATTTGTCAACGTTTGTGATAACCAATTTCACTGTGCCGTCTTTCTCTACGATATTGATTCTTTCTACATCAATTTCGCTGAATTTTTGATTGCCTTTTTCTTTAAATGCCAAAGTGGTGATAGCAACCATTCCGATTACAGTGGCGAACGCAAATGCTCTTAAAAAAATTAATTCTCTTTTCATTATAATTTGTTTTGTTTAGTAATTTGTTTTGTTAAACGTTTATCTCAACAAAGCTATTTTAAGCATTTTGTTTACTCAATTACAAAACAATAACTGCGGGAAAAAATCTAACGAGCTAAGGAATTTAGAGGTTGAACTATGTTAGCTTGTAGCATCAAAAGTTGCAACGCTTAAGTATGGTGGCTGTAGCATATTAGCAAAGGTGATTGTGTAGAAGTAATTAATTGATAAACTGGAAAATGGTAATGGTTAGAAATTTGGTTACGGAGATGGAACTATCGGCTGGCAATTGAATTCATGGACAGTGCTACCTTGCTGACAGGTTTAGCATTGGATCCAATAGAAAAGCGATGGTGGCTTTCGCTATTGTCTTTATTGTGGATAAGGGAAAAGTACAGAGGGTAAATAGGTAAGAATGGAAATATGACAGAATTTCATTTAAGTTTCGATATGTAATTGTGATGTAACAAATTAAATGAATTATTGAAACAGCACCTCGTTTCTGAAAGCCTTACCAACCGGTATTGTTCTGCCTTTAATTCCCACTTCGGTTTTATTGTATGTTTCAATTTTATTAATCGAAACAATGTATGACCTGTGAATCCTGATAAATTTAGTTTTAGGCAGCAGGGATTCAATTTCTGTGGTGGTTATTTTTGATATGTATTCGCTGTTTAGGGTAACTACTTTCACATATTCTCTGCAGCTTTCAAGATAAAGTATGTTGTCATAATCTATTCTTACCTTTTTGCGGTCAATGGTTAATGTAAGTGATGATTCTTTTTGTATAGTTTCCTTTCCATAGGATTGATTGCTTTGAACGAGCTTTGATACCTTATTTACAGCAGTGATAAAACGTTGAAAGGAAAATGGTTTGAGCAGGTAGTCAACCACATTCAACTCAAAGCCTTCAACCGCATACTGGTGATAAGCGGTGGTGACAATAACTGCAGGTGGATTCGTCATCGTTCTTAAAAATGCTAACCCTTTTAATTTGGGCAAATGAATGTCCAGGAAGATGAGGTCAGCATGCTCATTTTGTAAATGGTTACCGGCGCTTAATGCTTCTTTAAACGTACCGGTTAGTTCAAGAAAAGATACTTGAATGATATAGTCGTGCAGTAATTTGGCCGCAAGCGGTTCGTCTTCTATTATTATACATTTAATTTTTTGCATAGCTTCTTAGGTTGATAAACATGCGGGCAAAAAATGACTGCTCCCTTGTTTCAATTGTCAATTCATATTCGGTAAAAAGTAGTTCCAGTTGTCTTCTCAAATTTCTAATTCCAATGTTCTCTTTAACGGCTGTCACTATTTCATTAATGTCCGTTGAGTTCTCCACGGTAAATACTAGCATATCGCTTTTAATAGCAAGGCTAATATTGATAAACGGAAAATCTACTGTTTCTGAAACGCCGTGTTTGAAAGCATTTTCAATGAGTGGTATCATTAATAGAGGCGGTATCTCTTGCTTTATGTTATCAATTTCTTTTGTAAAATTAAGTTGTAGCGATGCGTCATACCTGATTTTTTCCAGTTCAAGATAGTCTTCAATAATTTTTATTTCTTTATCTACCGGTACCAAATCACCTTCAGTTTCATATAACATGTATCTTAAAATATCTGACAATCGAAGCACTGTATCGGGTGCCAGGTCCGACTTGTCTCTCGTAAGCAGGTAAATATTGTTTAAGGTGTTGAACAAAAAATGTGGATTGGTTTGAGATTTAAGATAACTCAACTCAGCAGTTTTCTTTTCAATTGCCAGCTCCTTATTTTTTAATTTCAGATTAAAGGAATCCAGAAAAAAATTGATGGATGCAAAATAAGCCAGGCCAAAGAACTGAAAAAGAAAACTCTTAACAATAAAGTCCATATCAATAGAATCATCAGGTATTTTTGGAACGATGGACAAGTAAGTACCTAATTGATTCCAATATTTAAATCCGACAGTCATTAAAAGTAGCAGGCATACAATGAGCAATACAATCCATATCCCTTTTTTTGTTCGTATTCTTATAAAAGGAATAACTAACCAGTGAAGCAACAGGTTTGTGAAGGTAACAAAAGTTACTTGCCAGGAATATACACTTGCTCCTCTATAAAAATTATTCACTTGCCCTCCCGTAGAGATTGATACAACTATAACCCAGAACATATAATAAGACAGGCTGATTATTAAACCAGAGCGGGCATTTGTTATTGAGACTCCTTTCATACTATTTATTTACCACTTGTAATATAGCAGCTTTTGTTATTAAAATACCATTCATATCCACGATATATTTTTAATGGTCTACCAAAGCATATTGGACGTCTACGAAAGGAGTGATGGTAGTAAAACTCCCATCAAGATCTCATGTTGTTACAATCTTTTATGCTGCAATTTTGATGAAAATACCATGGTAATCGTTTTAGTACATGTCTCTAAAATTATTGTTTTTGCTGTCTAATTAATCTAAACAAACCAAAAAAATGCGAAGAATAAAATTTCAAAATAACGTTTCGATAGTACCGGAATGTTGCGCTTTCTTACCCAGAGGTATTTGCATAATTACGGGTGTACTACTTCTCTTACTTTCTTTTTCCGGGTTTGCTCAAAACAGGATTAATATTAGTGGAGTGGTAAAAGACGCAGCAGGTAGGCCACTTAGCGGTGCAAGTGTTACACTTTACACAGCAAAAGACACGGTATTGGTGAAAGCTGCTTTTACTGATAACAAAGGCTTTTATTTATTTGATGGCGTTCAGGCTTATACATACCTGGTATCTGTATCAGCAATCGGTTACATAAAAAGCTTGACCAAAATAATTATAAAAGATACCAGCACAAATCTAGTTGCCATAATTACTTTGGTAAATGAGGTGAAAGGATTAAAAGAAATTACCGTACAAGCCACTAAGCCTTTGTTTGAACAGAAGGCAGATAAAATGGTTGTGAATGTAAATGCATCACCCAGTAATGCAGGTGCAAATGCGTTGGAAGTTCTTGAGAAATCTCCCGGCATTACAGTAGATAGAGATGGCAACATCAGTTTAAAAGGAAAGGCTGGTGTACAGATTTTTATTGACGGAAAACCTTCCTACCTATCCGGGCAAGACCTGGTAAACTATCTACGCAACTTGCAAGGAACACAGTTGGACCAGATTGAAATTATGACTAATCCACCGGCAAAATATGATGCTGCCGGTAATAGTGGAATTATCAATATTAAAACTAAAAAAGCAAATCAGGTAGGTTTCAATCTTTTTCTAAATGCAGGTTACACACAAGGTATTTACGCAAGAAATAACCAGGATATCATTGTCAATTACCGGAAAAATAGAGTAAACCTTTTTGGTACGCTCGGCCGTAATGAACGTAATACAGATAGAACTTTTATAATTGAAAGAAAATTCAGACAGACAACAACAAAAGAAATTAAATCATTGTTGGACCAGGTATCAGCCAAAAGAAACTGGAATGCATCCAACACTTTGAAAATAGGTGCCGACTTTTCAATTTCCCCGAAAACAACTGTTGGTGCGGTTGTGAGTGGATTTTACAATCCCGAGAACTCAACCAGCACCGGCAATATATTTATAGCTGATCCTAATAACACATTGCTGGGTAAAACCTTTTCAAAGTCTATTAGTAAAGATTCATGGGAGAACGTAAGTTCTAATGTTAATTTTCGTCACCTATTCGACAGCACAGGAAAAGAGTTAACTGCCGAACTTGATTATATTACTTACAGTTCAAACAATACACAAAACCTGAGCAACTATTTTTATAATGCTTTTGGAGCAATTAATGGGAAACCGGATACCTTGTACGGTGATTTGCCTCAAAAAATAAGTATCTATTCTGCAAAAGCAGACTATGTGCATCCTTTAAAAAAGGGCGCAAAATTGGAAGCAGGTATTAAAGCTGCTTATGTTGAAACAGATGCAAATGCTGTGTACGATAGCTTGATTAATAAGATTCTGGTCCGTGATATTGGAAGAAGCAACCATTTTATTTATGATGAGCGCATTGCTGCAGCTTATATAAATTACAGCCGCCCATTTACAAAAAAGATAAGCGGGCAATTTGGTTTACGATTGGAAAATACGTTGGCGAATGGCAGTCAAATAACCACCAACGAAAAGTTTAGGCTGAATTATACACAGTTGTTTCCAACGGCTTATATATCCTACCAGGTAAATCAAAAAAATAATTGGAGTGTGAACTATGGCCGTCGCATTCGCAGGCCCGATTATGCAAGTTTAAACCCGTTTGTTACATTTTTAGACCGGTACACCTTTGAACAGGGAAACCCAAATCTTCGTCCGCAGTTTAGTGATAATGTTGAAGTGTCACACACCTTCAATAGTTTTCTTACCACTACATTGAACTATACCAAAACCAGTAACATTATTCAACTCGTGCTGGAGCAGGACGAACAAACCAATCAAACATTTGGAAAGCAGGCAAATATTGCAAACCAACGGCAATATGGTATTTCAGTGAGTGCATTTAAGCAACTGAAAAATTGGAGTGGCAATATTTATGTGAATGTTTACAACAATGAATTTAATGGATTGGTGAATAATACTTTTGTATCCATTGGTGCTACCACTGCTGTGCTAAATGCTTCAGCCTCCTATAAATTCAAAAAAGGTATTGTTGCTGAACTGAATGGCTTTTACAGAACAGCTGGCGTAGAAGGCGTATTCCGTATTAAAGCCTTAGGTGCCGTTAATTTTGGGGCCAGTATGCCTCTGCTTAAAAATAAAGCAACAATCCGGCTCAGTGTAAGAGATATTTTTTGGACACAAAAGGTAACTGGTGAAAGTCGCTTTGGAAATGTTGATGCAGCCTTTCGCATGATACCCGATTCCAGGACTGCAGGATTAAGTTTTAGCTACCGTTTAAGCAAAGGGAAATTAAATAATAGTAAACGGAAATATGGTGGCGCAAGTGACGAACAAGGTCGGGTAAAAGGAAGTGATAATTAGAGTCACCCGGGTGATTAAAAGCAGGCGGCAATCGTAAGTACTGTACCATACCGGAATTATAAATGCTTTAATTTAAAAGGACAAAATGAACATCAGAGAAGCAAAATTTGAAGACATCAAACAAATGCAGATAGTCAGAAATTCTGTTACAGAAAATATTCTATCAAATCCTGACCTGGTTTCAGATAAGGATTATGAAGAATTTATTTTTGAAAGAGGGAAAGGTTGGGTTTGTGAAATAGACAGCCAAATTGTAGGTTTTTCAATAGTGGATTTAAGGGAAAATAATGTGTGGGCATTGTTTTTAAAACCCGGTTTTGAAAAGCAGGGAATTGGCAGACAACTGCACGACATTATGGTTGACTGGTATTTTACCCAAACAAGGGATACTATTTGGTTAGGGACTACTCCAAAAACAAGGGCTGAATTATTTTACAGAAAAGCTGGCTGGAAAGAGATAGGAATGCACGGGAAAGATGAGATTAAATTCGAGATGACGTATGATAGTTGGTCAAAAAAAGACACAGTTTGAAACGATAAGGGCAAGTATTTCTAGCTATCCTTTAAAAAATATCCCTGTTAATTAGCCTGCATCTTGTTGTATTTAAAAGACAACAATAGATACCCTTAAATTTTTTTAATAAGATTGTATGAATGAAAAAATGCTTTATACCTATCGCCTCTATTTTACAAGGATCATAACAATTGCGATCTGGTCATTATTAATATGGACCCATTTTAATGGAGGTGTACAAAGCCACCATTTGCTTCATCGTGAAGAACTACCTGCAATTTCTAACTGGTGGAGTGGTTTATTAATTCCTTTGCTTTCCTGGTTCCTGCTTTATCGTGTACAAAAAAGAATCGTTCAAAAGAAGTATGAAAAGTCACAACTACAAAGACTATTTGGCAATATAATAGCTGGATTTATTGCTGCGCTTTGTTACGGTGCATTAATAGCGATGTTTTTTACTTATCAGTTTACATCCATTCCCGGTTTTATGCTTTTGGGCATTTTATTAATTGCATTTTTATATCCTATTCACCAGTCAGAATGTATACTTGGCTTTATACTAGGTATGACTGTTACTTTTGGCGCATTCATTCCAACAGTTGTGGCTTGTATTTTTTCACTAGTTGGTTTCTTGATATATAGGTTTATTCGTCCTGCTATATTGTTTGTTATTTCAAAAATATTTTACAGTGGCTCTGCCCAAAAAAGTGGTTCGATCGAATCGGGAAATCATTGAACTACGAGGCTTTTCTTTTTTACATATTCAGCGTGGATGTAGTGTTGTTGTAACATACCAGCCAATTTTCAGATTGAGTTCCAGACAGAAAATTCATTGCCGGAAATAAAGCAGGAGAGCAGCCTAAAAGAGAAAAAATGACTATTTGGAAATTGAAAATTGACCTATATTAAACTGTCTTAAAATTAAAAAATGTATTTAAAAACAATGAGAATTTCAGCCATTTTATTGTGCTGTTTGGCTTCAAACTTCAGCAAGGCACAAGATACAATTCGCATAACTGCACAAAATATAAATAGTAAGGTGCTAAAAGAAGGCATTCATCGCTACCTGGTGTATTTTAAAATGGGCAAAGATGCAACAAGAACACAAACGCAGTTTTGGACAAGAACTATTAAGCGGACTGAATATAATGGAACGCCGGTAATTGAAGTAAATCAGGAGTGGGAAGACAAGGATAGCATTGTACACATTGTACATTCAATCTCGGATGCAAAAACCATGCAACCACTTTACCACAAAACATGGTGGAAGGTTCAAACTACAAGAAATGCAACAGTAAAAACTGTTAGTGAAACGGTGGTTGACTTCACCAACAAAACTGTCTTGTACAATGGCAAACCCTTAAGCCAGGACGACACTGCGAGGCAAGTAAAGCCCATTTGGGCAGGTTATCAATCATCGCTTGATAAGTATTTTTTGAACTGGCACCTGGATTTAGAAACGTTTCCGCTGTTACCTTATAAAGACGGTGTAACATTTTTAATTCCATTTTACGACCCAGGCACCGCTTCTAACTACCAGTACGTAGCCTACACCGTTACCGGCTCTGCAAAACTTAGCGGCTTTAACGATCAAACAATTGATTGCTGGTTGCTGGTGCATGAGAGTAAGGGCAATAGAGAAGTTTTTTGGATAAGTAAAAAAACGAAAGAAGTGTTGAAGCTCGAACAGCAATTTGGTAAAATGTACCGGTATAAGATTAAGCTCGGATTTAGTATGTAGTGTGCTGGAGGATTGAAACAATGGTTGATTATATATTTCCAATCCCGCTAACCCGTTTGAGAATGAACCTCGTAAATAAAAAAACCATTTCGCCTTTAGCTCTTCTTATATATATGCATTGTTATCTTTTTAGTATTTTTGAAATTAATTCATTTTGTAATGCTTTATTTATTTGGAATTGGCATAAACCTTTTTTTAATTCTTTTACTTTTTTCGAAGAAAAATAAAATACTTGCCGATAAATTTCTGTTGGGATGGCTTATAATCATTTGCTGCCATTTATTACTTTTTATTGTTGCTACTACATCATCTAACAACAACTATCCTGATGTATTCGCAATAGCCCCTCTTTTTCCTCTATTGCACTGGCCTATGCTTTACTTATATACTGCTGCAATGACAAATATGCTTCCAACAAGTAAAAAAATATGGGCGCTGCATTTTGTGCCTTTTTTGGGTATTTTAGTCATAATAAGTCCCTTCTTTGTATTATCAACAGAAGAGAAAATTGCTGTTATTGATTCTGGAGGTCAAGGGTATATAATTGAAATAGGAATTAATGCTTATGCTATGTTGCTTTCCGGAATTGTTTATGTAATATGGTTATTATTTATTTTACGTAAACATAAAAAAAACATTGCCAACCAATTTTCTTACGATGAAAAAATAAAGCTTAACTGGCTGCGTTATTTAATTTATGGATTGGGAATGATCTGGTTAATTATTATTGCACAAAGTGTAAATGCAACATCGTACGATAATTATATTTTTGGCGCTGCGGTATTGTTAGTAATTATTATTGGCTATTTTGGTGTAAAGCAGGGAAGAATTTATAGTAACACAGTTCCTCATCAGCTAAACAACAATGTAGAAAACATTATTAAAAATAAACAGCCCATTAGTAATAATGACTTATCCGCAAACGATGTAGAGATATATGAAGAGACACCAATTTATAATTTGGAGGAACAAGCTGATATTGCAGTTAAAAAGAAATATGCTAAATCTGGGCTTACGGAAACAGCAGCCCAAAACCTATACGAAAAGCTCAAGGAATTGATGCAGCAAGAAAAGTATTATACCGAACCGGAGCTTTCGCTTGCCAAATTAGCAGAAAGACTAAATATCCATCCCAATTATTTATCTCAAGTTATTAATGAGAAAGAAGGAAAGAATTTTTATGATTATATAAATACATTACGAGTTGAAGAATTTAAACGACTGTTGCTAATATCCGAAAATAGCAAGTTTACAATGATGAGCCTGGCTTTAGATTGCGGGTTTAATTCAAAATCTTCCTTCAATAAAAATTTCAAAAAAGTTACAGGTCAATCTCCATCGGAATATTTAAATATAAAGAGGGAAGGTTAGTTTTTGAAAGCTTTACCTTACACAATAGGTCCTTTATGTTGCAGGTTAGTTCTATAACTAACTAATAATCAATAAGCCTATACTTGGTCTCCCCTTATAGGATAGCTCCCTGATTGAAATTTTACACTCCATCTTTGCCTCTGTACTAAACAACAGTGCAGCAGCAAATTGCTGTTAACCATTTTCTTTAAACTTAAAAATCAAACGAATGAAAAAGGTCATCTCAATTCTTTTTGTTGGCTTTATAAGTCTCCACAGTATAGCTCATAATAAACAGGGCGAAACAATAGACTTTGTGAACGGGAATCACTGCAATATCTGTAAAAGGGAAACAATAGAACGTAAATACCAAATTCAACTTAGCCTCCTCTCAGATAGCTTGACTAAGTACATTGGCAGCTATTTTCTTTCAGAAGAAACAATTAAAATATATGTAAAAGAAAGTAAACTTATGGCTGCTATTCCAGGCCAGCCTGAGTACGAATTAGTATATGTAAAGGAAAACGAATTTAATGTAAAAGGTGCACCCGGTTTTATAGCACAATTTGAGGCTGATAAAAAAGGCGAAATAACAGGATTTACCCTTGTTCAACCGGATGGAAAATCTAAAGCTAAAAAGATTTCCGCAGAAGGGAATAATATTTCAAGCACCCCAATTGAACTCACAAAAGAGCTGTTAGAAAAATTTGCCGGAGAATATTTGCTTTCAGGAAATACCTTAAAAATATACCTCAGCGAAAATAAACTTATGGCTAAAATTCCGGGGCAGCAAGATTATGAATTAGTGCCGGTAGGCCCAAGCAATTTTAATGTCAAAGGTGTAAGTGGCTTTAGTGTGCAGTTTGTAAAAGATGAAAAAGGAAATACAACCGAATGTATTATTAACCAACCGGGTGGTACAGTAATTGCAAAACGAAAATAATTTAGACAAGAATAAAAAATATAAAATTACTAAATTGATGATTAAGAAATTTGCCAATAGTATAATCTTTTTATTTTTTTTATTTGTGGTAGCAAAACAAACATTTTGTCAAGTGCCGGAATTAAAGGAAATAAAGTATGAAGATGTAAATGCCAATGGCCTGGCAATAAAAATAATGCATGGATTTATTGATGTACCGGAAGACAGGGAAAAACCGAATGGCCGAATTATTCGATTGCCCGTTGCTGTATTGAAATCGCCACTAAAGGATATTGGGGCACCTGTTTTTTATTTTGAAGGTGGCCCCGGTGCTTCAAATATGTTAGACCTCAAAAATCTTGGTATTGTATCCAATCATGATATTATTTGTGTGGGGTATCGAGGTGTAGATGGTACTGTTAAACTACGGTCAAAAAGAGTGGGAAAAGCCTCTAAAGGTTTACATCATAAACTTCTAAGCGACGAGTCATTAGATAATTTAGAAATGGAAGTAAAAAGGTTTGCAGCTTCATTAAAAAATAAAGGCATTGATATTGCTAAATATACCATGCTGGATGTAATTGAAGATATGGAGTATGTACGAAAAGCATTGGGATATGAGAAGGTAAACTTATTTAGTGTTAGCTATGGCACAAGGGTAGCATTATTATATAGTTATAAATATCCGGATATAATTAAACGTTCAGTAATGATTGGTGCCAACCCGCCGGGCCATTTTGTTTGGTATCCAGAAAAAACAGAACAGATTCTTGATAAATACGATAGTATCTATAAGGCTACTAGCATATTCAACTACCAGGGTTCTATAAAAGAAGCTATGAAAACTTCTTTTGATAAAATGCCGAGGCGTTGGCGGGCATTTAGATTGGATGCTGACAAAATAAAAACAGCCACATTTCAAATGATGTTCTCTAAAAGCGGTGCTGCCGAAGCATTTGATGCCTACTTTAAGGCCGCAAATAAAAATGATTATAGTGGTTTATACATGATGCAGGTAATATACGATATGGGCATATCAAAAAGTATGGCTTGGGGAGATTATTTTCAGAAAGCTGCAAGTGCAGATTTCCAACCATCAATTAATTACAGGGAGTGGCTGCGATCTTCAAAAACTACATTGGGTGCAACTACTTCTTTACAGGGTTGGGGTATAATAAATGCCTGGTATAGTAACTCAATACCCGAAGAATACAAAAGAGTCCGCTTATCAAATACGGAAACACTGATAGTGAGTGGAAACCTGGATGTATCAACACCATCTGATTATGCAACGGATAAATTATTACCTGCATTACCAAATGGTAAACAGGTAATCCTGAAAGATTACTCTCACACTTTGCTTAGCGGCAGGCAAGCAGGGGCAGTCTTTGAAATGGTGTTTAAGTTTTACGAAACTGGCAATGCAGATGATTCCGGTATTGTGTATGATCCGGTAAACTTTACAGTAAAAAAGCCCCTTAGCAACATAGCCAAAAAGAATTACTTTCTTCTTTTATTTAAAAACCTTTTTTAAAAGAATTATAAAAAAGAAATTATAGGATATGACAAGCAAATTCATATTTTAAGTTTTATCACCCTTTTGTTAGCCAATGCAGGTGTTCGCCTTTCTCACAAGCCCAAGCCTCCGCCAGAATACGCCGGTAAAGGTGTTTTGAGGATGACCGAGAATGTTTTTCTTAATCTTTTCAAGAATATTTTACAGGGTAACCCCAAAAAAGATGATCGATTGGATTAATATATCAGTAGACTATCAGGATGCTTTTTTATACATTTATCATTGATTTATGGTGTTCATAGAGTTAGTGTGCTTCAGTTCTGGCACGGAATACTTTTCCAAGCCTGCTCAAAGGCCCGCCGGTTAGATACAGTAAAAGGGCAATTGGGCGTCATTTTATAAAATACGTTATGTCTCCGAATCGAATTATAAATCTCAAACATTTAACATGAACCAAGAGCTAAAGTTTAGACTTGCAACAAAAGACGATTTGTTAGATATCGTAAGAATGCTGTCTGACGATAATATTGGTGCTACAAGGGAAATATTATCTGACAAACTTTCGGATAATTATCTAAATGCTTTTCAGAAAATTAGCGCTGACAAAAATCAGGAATTAACTATTGTAGAAATGAATGGTAATAAGGTAGCTACATTTCATTTGACATTTATTCAATACTTGACACATCATGGTGGCCTTAGGGCACAAATAGAAGCAGTTAGGATAAAATTTGATTTTCGTGGGCAAGGTCTGGGGACAAGAGTATTTGAATACGCAATCAACAGGGCCAGGGAAAAAGGTTGTGTGTTAGTGCAATTGACAACGGACAAAAAAAGAGTGGAGGCAATTAAATTTTATCAAACAATTGGTTTTGTTTCTACACACGAAGGAATGAAATTTAAATTATAGAATAGATAGAGCCCACCATCAAAAATTTGATATTAGATTCTTTTTCTTTGATTTAAATAGTTTAGATCAATGCCTGGGTGAGGAGAAATAGAAAGTTAGAACGTTTTAAGAAATAATCAAGAAGTATTTCCTGGTCTCGAAATTGGAAGGCCAGTGAACCAAGTCTTATATTCTTAGATGAGATTCCTTTCATAACAAGTAATTGCCGCTTATAACTTAGCAGATTTTCTCATTAAATTGTATTAGAGTCCACTATCATTTGATTATGGTCTACCGAAGGCATTTAATCGTCTACCAAGGATATTCCATTACTGACGAACTCGTCAAACTTCAGCTCCTACAATCGATTTTATTTCACACTTTTGGAAAATACAAAAGCCCTTTGTTTGGCTTATTAATGAAAAAAAAATAAAATAATGCGAGTATTATCATTCACCATTTTTATCCTTTGCTTATTTTTTTCAGCGAATCATTTGAACGCACAAAACAAAGATACTGTCTTGTCCTAAAATAGGTTTACACTAAAAAGTGTAAAACATGGACAAAAAAATCATTAAAAAAGCAGGTAAGTATTTTACCGAAACAGAAAAACATTACATCATTCAGGAGTTGATTTCGAGCCAATGCACTAAGGTGGAAATTTGGGAGAAATACACAGGTGAGGAACAAGAGCATGGCCAACTCTTTCGCTGGATGAAGCAATTGGGCTACAATACAGGAATTAAAACAAGAAGACCTAATATTGAATCTAATTTTGTTACGATGCCTAAAAGGAAATTTGATCCAAGGATTGAAGAAGAGAGCTTTGAAAATCTTCAATTGAAAAAAAGAATTGCCGAGTTGGAGAAGCAATTGAAAGATGCTGAACTCAAAGCCATTGCCTTTTCCACGATGGTTGACATTGCAGAAAAGGAGTTTAAAATTCCTATCCGAAAAAAGCTCAATACCAAACCATAGAAGCCATGAAAAGCAATTTTTCACACATAGGTTTAGCCAAGTTATGTGGATGGTTTGGTATCACCAGACAGGCTTATTACCAAAATAATTGGGAGGGTGTTTCCACCACTATTGAAGAAGATTTGGTAATACAACAAGTAAAAAGTGTTCGTAAAAATCACCGCAGAATAGGCACCAGAAAACTCTTTGAAATGATACAACCATTCCTGTTGGAACACAGTATTAAAATGGGCAGAGATGCTTTGTTTACGCTGTTATCAGCCAATCATCTGTTGGTAAGGAAACGTAAAAGAAGAATACAAACAACCAACTCCTATCACTGGTTAAGAAAATATCCAAACCTGATAAGAGAGTTTATTCCTACAGCACCCAATCAACTTTGGGTGAGTGATATTACTTATTGGAAAATAAATACTGGAGAGCATCTCTACATTAGCTTTATAACCGATGTTTATTCACACAGGATAGTTGGTTATCATGTGGCAGAAACATTGGAAACTATTGAAAGCATCCAGGCTTTGCAAATGGCTCTCTCTGCCTTGGGGGCAGAGAACCATTTACAGCTCACCCACCATAGCGACAGAGGCATTCAATATTGCAGTGGTGCTTATGTAAAGTTATTACAGGACAACGACATAAAAATAAGCATGACTGAAAATGGAGACCCATTGGAAAATGCTGTTGCAGAAAGGGTAAATGGAATTATTAAAGACGAATACTTAGAAACCTATGACATAGACAATATCAAAGATGCAAAGGAATTATTAAAAGCTGTAGTAGATTTATACAATACCGAAAGACCTCACATGAGCATCGGGAACTTAACCCCAAATCATATTCATCATTCAAAAACAACAATCAAAACAGAAAAGTTATGGAAGAATTATTACCGAAAAATTCCTACTATTGTAAACCAATTGCAGGACTAATAATGAACTGTAAACTTATTTCAGGATTAATCAATTAAACTGTAAACTTTTTTTAGGACGAGTCATACCATTCAGATAACTCCTGCAAACATCAACAGCAAAGTTTTACGGGAGGGGACCCACCGATACTTGGTATATTTTAAGATGAATAAAGATTCAGTACGAACGCAAACACAGTTTTGGACACGAACAATCAAACGCACCGAATATAAAGGAGCAGCGGCCATTGAAATTAAACAGGAGTGGGAAGACAAGGACAGCATTGTATACATTGTACATTCATTTTCTGATGCAATAACGATGCAACCGCTTTATCATAAAACCTGGTGGAAGGTACAAACCTCAAGGAATGCATCCGAAAAAAAGGTCAGTGAAACTGTTGTTGATTTTACGAACAAAACAGTAGTGTACAATGGCAAAGCATTAAGCCATTCAGATACTGCCAGGCAAACCAAGGCCATCTGGGCTGGTTACCAATCTTCGCTCGAAAAATATTTTTTGAACTGGCATTTAGATTTGGAAACGTTTCCTCTGTTGCCTTACAAGAACGGAGTGACATTCTTAATTCCATTTTACGACCCCGGCACTGCTTCTAACTATCAGTCTGTAGCGTATACCGTAACCGGCTCAGAAAAACTTACTGGCTTTAATGACCAAACAATTGATTGCTGGTTGCTGGTACATGAGAGTAAGGGTAATAAAGAAGTTTTTTGGATAAGTAAAAAAACAAAAGAAGTGTTGAAGCTCGAACAGCAATTTGGTAAGATGTACAGATATAAGATTAAGCTTGGGTTTAGTGCGTAGTTGGGTTAGAAAATAAAATTTCAAAAGTCTATCAATTAATCTTTAAACATTCATATTAATCTAAATGCCCGCTGCCGGCAGTGTCAGTATACCTCGTCTTAAATATAAATTATGCAAAAACTAATTAAAAAAAATGTTACAATACTTTTAGTTGTTATAATACAATCATTTGGACTTTTTGGACAACCAATTAAGAATTATTCACAGCAAATAAAATCAAAAATCAGCCAGGTGGAAAACAATCTGGCCGGGTGGGTAAAAATAGTAAATGTGCCAAATAAATGGACATTAGCGGAAAGAATGAAATATTATCATGCAAATGGAATAAGCATTGTTGTAATCAAAGATTATAAAATTGAATGGATAAAAGATTATGGATGGGCTGATATTGAGGAACAAAGACCTGTTACATCAGGAACTTTATTTCAGGCAGGCTCAAACAGTAAATCACTCAATGCAATTGGAATATTAAAACTTGTTCAGGATGGCAAGTTGAATTTACATTCAGATATAAATAACTATTTGAAAAGATGGAAATTTCCTTACGATTCTTTATCCAAAGGCAGAAAGATAACAGTTGCGAATTTAATAAGCCATACAGCTGGTTTAACTGTACATGGGTTTGGCGGGTATAAAAGGGGTGATACACTACCTACCATCATTCAAATATTGAATGGTGAAAAGCCCGCTAATTCTGAGGCTATTCGGTCAATGTATGAGCCGTCGCTCAAATATGAATATTCTGGCGGTGGAACAACAATTTCACAGTTAATTATTGAGGATATTACTGGGCAGCCTTATGATGAATATATGCGTAAGAATGTACTAAGGCCAATGGGTATGATAAATAGTTCTTACACCCAACCCCCACTTGCAGTGAGAAAAAATTTACTGGCCACTGGTTATTACAATGACGGCAAAGCAGTAAATGGAAAATACCATATTTATCCTGAGCAGGCAGCAGCAGGTTTATGGACAACTTCAGCCGATTTAGCAAAATATGTTATAGAAACACAATTAGCATTAGCAGGAAAATCGCAAAAGGTGCTTTCTAAGAAAATGACAGAACTCAGGCTTACACCTTACATGGACAGTTCCTCTGCTTTTGGTTTATTTATCCTTAATAAAAATGGTACCAAATATTTCACCCATGGAGGCGTTGACGAAGGTTTTGTGAGTCAGTATGTAGGCAGCATTGAGGGAGGGAATGGAGTAGTAGTGATGACAAATACCTTCAACACTGCCTTATATGATGAAATAGTAAACAGTGTTGCATCGGTATATAAGTGGAAGAATTTTTATACCCCGGTAATAAAAAAGGAAATCATTTTATTAGACAATGAACTCAACAAATATTTGGGTAAATATTTGTTTGGAGCCGATACAGTTTTGCTCGAAAAAACCAATAATAGGATTCATATTAAAGCTGGCGAAACCATTCAATGGCAAATTCATTTTACCGACAATACTCATTTTTTTGTAACTGAAACAAATGCCGATTTGAATTTTATAACCGACACATCAGGAAAAGTTAAAGGTTTTACAATGAACGATTTAACAATCATCAAAATTGAATAGAAAATCTATTATAATATCGACTATAAAAAAATAAGGCTGTTGGCTTTAATTGTACAATCATACGTAGTAAGACAACATTTACGTTGATACCAACTAAGCAGGCCGATTTGTCGATAATTATTTAAAAATAAAAATTGAAAATTAAATTACTGAACCTTTCTTTTGTCATTGCAACAATTATATCGTTGGTAGCTTGTACAAAAGAAAGAAAGATTAATAAGGCTCGAAATTTATTACCTAAAACAGTAGAACAAGATGCTACCATACCAATTGGTCTCCGGCGAAACCTACGAAGCCTTTATACAGAAATATATTTTCCAGAAACTCGGGATGACCCAATCTGGTTATGCTACGGACAGACAAGTGATTAATAAAAGAGCCTATGGTTACCAGAAGAAAGAAAGTGGCTATGTAAACAGGACCGTAATTAATTTTAGTGTTCCATTTTCTTCAAGTGCATTGATGTCGACACTCAGCGATATGCTTATCTGGCAAAATGCGCTCAATAAAAACTTATTGCTCAAAGCTGAGTATTCGCAAAAGGCTTTTCAGAAGTATAGATTAAACAACGGTGATGCATTTACTTATGGTTATGGTTGGCATATAAGAGAAATGAACGGTAGTGCTACACGGGAACATGGTGGTAGTGTCTTTGGTTTTAAGAGTATGGGCGTGTATATTCCTGGCGAAGATATTTATATGCTTGGATTTACAAATTGTGATTGCAATTCACCCACCAAAATCACGCAGGATATTGCCAAAATAGTGCTGGAGGCATTTAAAAATAAACGTAGATAGGGGAGACTCAACACAGGTGATTCTGCAGTTAATATTAGAGCGCAATTTGCAACGCTTGTTGCCCAGGGGATTTCTGTGTAGGGATGAAAATTGCTAAGAAGCTGTTTAAAAATGAAATCTCAGAACCCCATATGTGGATAAGTGTATAAAAAGGTCATTACTTACTGTGTGAAAAGTTGTACTAATTGTGAATCATCACAAACTCAATTAGCATGACCAACTACCCAACCAATGTAGGTAACAACCAATGGCAAATTATGTCAAAATTTTTAGATCTGGAACGCAGTAGAAAATACGACCTTCGGGAAATTGTTAATGCTGTTTTTTATCTAGTAAAATCAGGTTGCCAGTGGAGGTTATTACCAGGCGATTTTCCGAAATGGCAGATCGTTTACTACTACTTTTCTACATGGAAAAAGAATGAATTATGGGAACAGATACATGAATTCCTAGTGGAAACAATCCGGGAAATAGCAGGAAAAAATGAACAGCCGACGGCAGGAATTATTGATTCTCAATCGGTGAAGTCAACGCTTGTAAGCAGCGAGGACAAAGGGTTTGATGCAGGCAAGAAGGTTAAAGGAATTAAGCGACACATTATTGTAGATACGATGGGTTTGATACTAGCGGTTGTAATTCAAAGCGCATCTGTACAGGATCGTGACGGAGCAATAAGTGTAATAGACAAGCTGAAAGAAAACTGGAGGAAGGTAACCAAGATTTTTGCTGATAGCGGCTATGCTGGAAAGCTAATTGCTAAAGTAAAAGACAAGTTCAAAATGGAACTTGAAATCATAAAGCGAAATGAACCGCATGTATTTAAAATATTGCCCAAAAGATGGATTGTAGAAAGAACTTTTGCTTGGATTGATACTAATAGAAGAAATTCAAAAAATTATGAACGACTCAATAATACCAGCGTCGCAATGGTTCACATATCAGCAATACGAATTATGCTAAATCGTTTTTAAACAGCTTCTAAGTGAGTTAAAGCCGCTCCTTTCATTTTATACTTCACATGTTGGCAATGAGAAGCATGCTCCTGCCCTAAAAAATTCGTTAACAAAACTTTAAACGTTTACAAAAAGTAGCAGGGTTTGACCAAAGTCAAATGAGGCAACTCTTATTGTTATTAGTTTTGAAATGTCAACGAACAATCAATACCGGATAACTATTGCCATTAACACCAAAAAAATTAAATCCATTTATGCACTAAATAATCAAACGAACGCTGATTATTACTTTATTGACATGCATCCTGGAAGTTAGAATACAGCAAATTTATACAGCTATTGGGTTTTACGCTTATTGCAAGCTTATCGTTTTACGAGTTGGTTATAAAACGTATTAATTTATTGCGACCTCTTTTTGGATTAAAGAGAAAATTGTTAAGATGAGGTACTGACAACTCTTGATCCTTTAGCAAGCTATAAAGCCAGCTTTCGTTAATGTATATAATTCTAAACCACTATTTTCATAGACCATAAATATCATTCTGTAGATAAATTCTTTTTTATGCAACCATTTAGAAAGATAGGCTGTCAGTTGAAACATACCAATCAAGATATCGATATGAGAAAAATAATCTTATCAGTCATCATTCCGATAGTTTTCGCAGTTGTGCTATTCTCTTGTATTAAGCCAGTTCCTACTGAACCGCTTAAAAGGGTTAGGTATGAGATGACAGGCACTTTTACGGGTAAATTCAAAATTATCTACAACGATAATGTAAACGGTATCACAGAACGAAACAACGACTCCCTGCCCTGGAGTAAAGAACTGACTTACCAGCCTAATGTAATGGGAATTGACATTGGTGCCCAATCGTCAATTGCTGGCTTGCCGGGGCAAAATGTTGCATTGAAAATATTTGTTAATGGTGCTGAAGTAAAATCATCTTCCGCAACGGCAAGCTCAACTGGTGAAATCATATTACCAAAGCTGTTATACAATTTCTAGATAAGATTAAATTGAACTACTAAAGCGTAAGTTGTAATTCACCTGGAAATATAAATGAATTACGGAATGAATTACGGAATGAATTATGAATGAAAAAGCATTAAATGCGGTAGCTAAATAACGGAGTATTTATTTTACGCCTAAAGATAGATTGTGAACATTACAATTGCAGTGAGAGAAAAAACTATGGAATTTCTCGGCATTGCATAACTGCAAATTAAAACCATTGATGGAAAGTAAGTAAAAAAATATGACACAATCAACAAGGGTTCGCAGTGAGAATAACATCTTTGAATTTATATCAAAGTCTATGCTGTTTTCAGATGAAGAAATAAAAGTAATTAGCGATCTGGACGTATTTATGTCATTTAGAAAAGGGAGGATTCTGTTAGAAGAAGGCGCACTTTCTACGAATGGCTATTTTGTATTAAAAGGGTGTTTAAGAAGTTTTTATATGGTTGAAGGGGAAGAAAGGACAACCGCATTTTATACGGAATTTGAAGTTATTAATCCATACTGCGTTATTAGTGGGCAACCTTCAAAATATTATATTTCTTGTGTGGAAGAATCCATACTATTGGTTACAAATCCGGCAATAAAAAGAGAACTATTCAAAAGACTTCCAAGATTTGAATCCCTCTATAACGTACTTTCAGAACAACTTTTAGCAAAGAGTCAAACATCTTTTGATGAGTTTAAAATTTCAACACCGGAGCAACGTTATTTGAACTTACGGAAAACAAGACCTGATTTAATACAACGCATACCACAAAATCAAATTGCCAGTTATTTGGGAATTACGCCACCATCATTAAGCCGTTTGAGAGGAAGGATATTTGATAAGAAAGTAACGTACTGTTCAATTTCTTAACTTAAGTTAATGAAAAGACACTAAAGATAAGCTAGGTTTGCAACTTAAATTATAATCAAATTTCAGAAATTATTTGAATTAAATTTCTTTTGTGTTTCAGTGTCATTGCGGTAAAAATAACTAGTGTATTTTAGGCAACACAGAAAACAGGGTGCTACTTTAAATGATGTTTTTTTGGGTTTACCTAATTAGTTTTTCAGCGAAGAATAAATTTAATTTGGTCAACTTGAAATAGGCTGTCGAATTTGACTAAATCTCTATAGTATTCTATTTCCACAGCCACCAACCTTCTGGTAATATGGTGGCTGAACTGCCTTTTATAAACTACAATGTAAAAAAAAGTTACCTGCCCGTTGCCAACGCAAAAAGGCTGTAGGCTAGTGTAAGATGACATTGCAAACTATAAAAAATTAATACCGTCCTCCGATCATTATATTGATTAATTGAATTATTTTCTTAACTATAAAAATAAATAAAAATGAAAACTAAAAACGTTCTCTTATCTGTTGTTATCATCAGCGTACTGTTTATGCTAAATGCTTGTAAAAAAGATAAAGATGATACTGGTGGCGGTCAATCAAACCGAAAGGTAAAATTTGAAATTACCGGAAACTATACAGGTAAGCTGTTGGTTGCTTATACCACCTCCAACGGTGGAACAGAATCTGCAACCATTAATTCTTTGCCCTGGATCAAAGAAATTACCTACAATAACACAGTTGGAGGTATTGGAATTGGCGGCGGTACGGATGTACCAGGTCTTGGTATTGCCGGCCAAACTGTAACCGTAAAAATCTTTCCAAGCGGCAGATCCGTTGTGAGCGGGACACCGGCTGTGACCGGTGCAAATGGCGTTGTTAATTTGCCAAATCTTGTTTATCAGTTTTAATATAAATTCCTTTGCTTTAAATTTAAGCGCTATTAAAAAATAAGAAAACACAGTTCATGAAATTCTTTTGTCTTAGGTATTGGTAAAAGCCAGTACCGCCGTATTTTAGCGACTTTCGACAAAATATACCTTCAGGTTTTTATTTACATCGGTTCTTAAACTTTGAGCAGGATACAAGCGGAATTCTTTGAAAGAAAAACTTAACTTAAGGTAAGACTTGAGGAATATTGTTATCATAATTTTGCAACCAGGTTCAACAAAAAACAGGTAAGCGAGTGCGTTTTAAAGTTTTGTAATTTCTTGATAAGTAAGCCCGTAAACAACGATAATAAGAAAAGCAAAGGATATGTATATTCCGAAGATAAATTTAGTTACCGACAGAGATGAAATTGTCGCTTTTATGAAGCTGTTTAGTTTTGCAACAGTTATTACTGCAAAAGATAGTCTGCCAATTGCAACTCATTTACCTTTTCTCGTAACTATTAAAGACGACAACATCGTGCTGACTTCCCACTTTGCAAAAGCAAACGAACATTGGAAATACATTGAGAAGAATAAAGCGTTGGTAATTTTCAGTGAACCCCATGCTTACATTTCGCCAAAGAATTACGATAATGAGTTGAATGTGCCTACCTGGAACTACATTTCAGTGCATGCTTACGGACAAGGAAAACTTATAACCGAGACAGACAAAGTTTTTGAATTGCTTGAACGTACCATTGACAACTACGAAACATCTTATAAACAGCAATGGAACACACTACCGGAAGATTTTAAATTAGGGCTGTCAAAAGGAATTGTAGCCTTTGACATCATTGTATCAGACTTGCAGGCAAAGAAAAAATTAAGTCAGAATAAGACAGAAAACGAACAGGTGAAAATTATCAGTTTTCTATCGAAAAGTGCCAACACAAACGAGCAGTTAATCGCTGACTACATGAAAAAAGATGGACATTTTTAAAAATAGCAGGTACTAGTATGCAGAGTTGCGGCAAGAGTATAGTTATCTTGAAAATCTGAATCGGGTTTATCAATTTAACGGAATAGTATTTCTTTATAGTTTGGTAAAGTACTAACTCAGGATTTTAATAGTATTGCGTGCTACCCTTTTTATGTTCGACCCGAATATATTTTTAGAATTTATGGTAAAAAGAAAGTTACTGATTGTGCTGGATCGAAGTGACAATGCACTTCGCTTTCTATACGAATATGAAAAATGTATATTTTACTTTAACACTCAGCTTTGCAATAAACATTTCAATAATGGCACAAAATAAAATTGAAAACCGGGTAATCAAAAAATAGAGTTAGACAGCTTTTCCAATCGAATGGCATTGGAAATGGGCCTTGCAATTATTGACTTAGCAAAATTAGAAATCAACACATCGCACTTGAAATATGCAGACTTAACCAAACTATTTTTATTTATGTGGATGACAATCTACCAGTTGATAAACATAACTGGCTTAGAAGAAAAGCGAATGTGGCGAAACAATTTGAAGAAAGTTCTTTGAGTGTAAAGAATGATTTGAAGGAGGGTGGTATGTCAATGGAAAAAACGTTCGGACTAGATGACAAAGACTTTTTAGCAAAAGGCGGCTCAATTCCGGTTTTCGTAAAAAAATCAGGAATGATTGCGATAATAACTGTTTCAGGATTACACGATGAAGAAGACCATAAAATAATTATTGATGCTTTAAAAGGAAAATACTTTTAAAAAAAAATTGCGGCTTACTGGTTTTGGCAACAAGACGGCTGATCTGTTTCTGTGAAACATTTATTCTTAACAGGTATTAGCAATTCTAATAAACTATAGTGCTAAAATTCGCCACATTGAAAAGCCATAACCCAATGGAAGTATCAGTGATTTTAAAAAATTAAATAAATTCTAAATTCTAAAAATGCTATTTAATATTATAACAATTCTTCGTTATTGGCGGCAAAAATTCAGGTCTTTTAGTTTTACTACTACCATTTGTTTGATGGTCACAACGCTGCTTGCTATCCAAGTAAATGCACAATCTCCACAAAGTAAAGTGGTAATGATTTCACTTGATGGCACACCTGATTATCTAGTAGATAAATTTCTAGAAAATGGGGTGCTGCCTGCTAATGGAGCTTTTGCCAAAATGAAAAAAAAAGGTGCGTATGCGGAAACGGTGCTTCCCGTTAATGTTGCATCAACCGGTCCTTCTCATATTTCGATTTTCACAGGTGCTTCACCAGCAAAAACAGGAATGGTTGGAAACACCTTCCGTAAAGCTGGCCAAAGCTGGAAGAGTCCTGCATTAGTTGCTTTTCGCCAGCCTATTACTGCCGAAACAATTTTTCAGGCAGCCATGAGGCAGGGAAAAAAAGTAATGGCTTTGGGAGGTGTTGGCCTTGATAACACTGCTGAAAACAGGAAGACTAATTATCTGCACATGTACCCTATTATCGCAGGGCCTTCATTAGTGATAGACTTGATTCGTACAGATACTACTACAACTAATGAAAATGGTAAATTTTTTATCAAATTAAAAGTAGCTGGCAATAGTACTTCACAACCTGTTTTTGAAATTGCGTCTACTTTTAAAATTCCGCTGAATATCTACCTGACAGACTCGATGCTAAATGATGCAAATATTTTGCGTCCGCTTACCCAAATCATCATTGATACGGATGCTGATTTAAGTAATGGTTATGCTGCATCAGTAGTTTCAGATAATTGGACAGGAATGCCTGTTGAAAGAAATGGCAAACAATACAATACTTCTTTCAGAATTTTTAAGGTAGATGCAGCTGCAGGAAAGTATCGTCTTTTCATGGCGGCTCCGGCAGAAGTATTTGGATATCCATCCGGCTTTCTTCAAAAAATACAATCATCCATTGGCCTTTGGCCAGGCGAACCTGAAAACAGAAAACAGACGACTGGTTTGGTATCAGAAGAAATTTGGTTTGAACAAATAGACAGGTTGGCAAAATATTCCAGGGATTTAATTCTTGCTGGAATTAAAGAGGGTAACTGGGATTTGTTATTTGGATATTTTTCAACATTAGATGATGTGCAGCATAGATATACGCTTACTAACCCACGCCAGATAGATTATAAAGCAGACAATGGCAACAGACCAGCGTTATATGCTGGCTACATAGAAAAATATTTTCAAATTATTGATCGCTACTTGCTTGAAATAATGAATGCGGCTCCAAAGGAAACCAACTTTGTTATTTTTTCCGACCATGGAATGATCCCAATTCATACCTGCCTTCTTTTAAATAATTATTTTGAGCAAGAAGGGTTCAGTGTTTCTAAAGAAGAACTAACAAGTGTCTCAAGTGGCAACGCTGCTCATATTTACATAAATAAAGAAAATGTGGGAGATACTGATTTTGGTCTTTATTTAACCCGTCTTAGCCAACGCCTAAAATCCCTCAAAGATTCTGTTACAGGAGAATCGATTTTCCAGTTAGTGGCAACTCAACAAGAACAAAAAAAATATGGGTTGTATCATAAAGACCATTCAGGTGATTTGTTTGTGAGTTGTAAAGTTGGTTATGCCATATCCGACAGGTATTTGCCGGGAGTAAATTACCTGGTGCAAAATTCATTTGATCCGGCAATGTTTAAAGATCAAAATCCGGCAACTAAAAACTTCTTGTTAAATGGAACCATGAACGAAACAGGCAGGGCCGTTCATGGATGTTTGGCAACAGTAAGAGAGGGACAATCTATTTTTTATTCAGTTGGGCCGGATGTGCCAAAAAGAAAATTAAAAAGCATTTTATCGTTACAGATAGCAGCAACAATTTCAGAACTATTGGGGATAGAGCCACCTAAAGATTCGGAAGGGAAAAGTGCATTTCGTTAATAAGAAAAATAGCATGAAAATTTTCCCTTAACAGCATTTAAGCATACTTCGTTTTATACAGGTCAGGTACATCCACAAAAGGATGATCCGATACAAATTACATCCGCAAACATAAATACCAACGTATTGAGGGAAAGATATCTCCGCTACCTCGTGTATTTTAAAATGAATAAGGATTCTGTACGCACACAAATGCAGTTTTTGACAGTAACAGTTAGTAAAACGTATGTATCAATAGTGATTTTAAAATTCGTGCGTTTGCGTGCAAGTATTTTTAGCAATTGAATATTGATTTGGAAATCACACAAAAAATAAGACGCCCACTTAATGGCTGACAAAAACGAAATTATAAAACTAGAGAAGGAACTTCTAGTAGCTATTCAATCAAGTGACGTTGGTACCCTTGATAAATTACTGCACAACGACCTTCTTTTTATTGCGCCTGATGGACAGACAATAACGAAGCAGATGGACTTAGCTGCTCACCGTTCAGGGACGATGGTAGTAGAAGAATTGAAATCGACAATAGAACAAATTAGCGTAATTGAAAGTACAGCAGTAGTTATTGTCGTTTACGAAACAAAAGGAAAAATGCTGGGAAACCCGATTAAAGGCCGATTCAGATACTTCAGAATTTGGAATTTAATCGCCGGAGATTGGAAAGTAATTGGTGGAAGCTGTATCCAGATACAAGGGTTTGAAAAAAAATATTAAGTGAAGTATCATAGCCCACAACAAAATGTTTATGCATTTGCTGGGTGAAGTGTTAGGTGTAAATTTTTGTCTTCGGTTAGTGTTTAGCAAGGTGACACACTTTACTTTTTAAAAGTATCGCTACTGCATAAAAAAGAATGTTGTGGCAAGTATGATAAAAACCGTTTCGATAATAAATCTATTCAAAGAAAACTTTGTAACTGCAACTATAATTTATACAAGGGGTTGGTAGAATGGATACGTTGTAAATGCAGAATTTGCCTTTGAAATTGGACAGTGCAATGGCAGTTATAACGGAAAATATATTCTTGTATGGAAAAAACAATCTGACGGAAATTGGAAAATCGATATTGATTCCAATATTTGAAATTGAAAACGAAGGCCAATAACGGCTTTAATAAATTGCGGGTTTTCTATTAATTGAAAATTTATTTAATTGACTGGTCACAATACGCTAGTTCAAGCTATGGACTTTAGTCCAAGGCTTTAGCTTCTACAAATCTAACGTACTTTAGGGTATGGAAAATGTACGAAAAGGTAGTCATAGTATCCATCAATTGCATGTGCATTTGGTTTGGAGCACAAAATATCGTTACGAAGTATTGCGAGGCGATGTTCAAATTCGTTGTCGAGAATTAATCCGTCAGAGTTGTGATAGTTTGGATATCCAGATATTAAAAGGGGTTGTGAGTAATGATCACATACACTTGCATATAAGTTATCCGCCGAAGATGAGTATAAGTGAGATATTAAAACGATTAAAAGGAAGAAGTGCGAAGATATTACTGATGGAATATTCAGAATTAAAGAAGCGTTATTGGGGAGGTCATTTATGGGGTATAGGATATGGAGCATGGAGTACGGGTAATATCACAGATGAAAAGATACAACATTATCTGGACCATCATAAAGAAGGCCCCAATAGCGATCAGAATTTTATTCTGGAATAATTTTAATGAACTTTAGTTTAATGTTTCAATAGGCTTCAGCCTAAATTCAAATGACTTTAGTCACTGTATTAAACCTATGGGTTTCTAACCCATAGTATTTTAGTTCGTTTACGTTAGCGGAGAAAACTCAGGCATTTAGCCGCAACTTCTCAAAGCCGCAAACCGTTAGCGGTCATTGTGTTTGACACCCGAAAATCATGCACAGAATTTTTTCAAAAAAACTAATCCACATACTTTGAAGACGAACTACTAATGCTAAAGTGGTCGCTACACGAAAAGGATGATAGTGTACGCTAAGGATTTGATATTCGTAACGTCTGTGCTATAAAAAATATTTTTATAGTAAAATATCAAATGTTAAATTTAGTTGCACGGTTTAGTATTGCCAGCTTTTATTGTAGGAGCCAAACCGTAAGCATTCATATCAAACAGATAGAATTATAATTGATGGAAACGCTTTTGAGATTATATGCCATTTTGCAACCGATCTTTGTAAAGTCTGTCTAATAGAATAAATAGCTATAAAATCAAGAAGTGACCTTTAACAGAAATACTTTATCGGATCAACTGCTGATCGAAAAAATATTACGTGGCGATACGAGCTCTTTTTCAATGATCATAACTGATACGGAAAGACTTGTTGCACAAATTGTTCGTAAAATGATTGCTGATGAAGAGGAACAAAAAGATCTGGCACAAGATATATACTTGAAAGTTTTTCAAAAACTAAGTACGTTCAAATTCCAGTCAAAATTATCTACATGGATTGCACAGGTCGCCTACAATACCTGTTGTAATCATTTAGAAAAAAGAAAGATCCCCCTTTGTGATATCGATCTGTTACACGAAAACGCTTTTGTGTATCCAGACGATACAGAAAGGGAGACTTTTACGATCGAGACAAATAATATGCTGCATGCTGAAATAGGCAAACTTCCTCCATTATATAAAATGCTGATATCGCTTTATCATATAGAAGAACTGCCTAATAAAGACATCGCTGAAATCACAAACCTTCCGGAGGGAACCATTAAAAGTTATTTATATAGAGCAAGAAAATTACTGAAAGAAAGTATTAGTAAAACCTATAAAAACGATATGCTATGATACAAGAACATCTTTCGGACGAAAAAATACAAGAATATATTTTACAAGGAGAAAATGATGAACGTACAAACTTACATATGTCGGGATGTGAAGCCTGCAAAAAAAGAATGAAAGATTATAGCATTTTGATCAATGCCGTAAGTTCAATAGAACCGGCAGCTTTCACATTTAATCTTTCCGAATTGGTGATGCAAAAGATCGAGAGCCAGCGCAAGAAAGAAAAGTTAGAGCTGTATATATTTTATGCTTTATTACTCGGAGGGATTTTAGTACCCATTTATTTTACTTTGCCAATGATTGCTACTATTTTTAAAAGAATTCAATGGCTTCATAGCACTTCAATGGCTTTGCTTATAACCGGAACAGTAGGCGTGATTTTGTTTTTAATAATAGATATGTTCAGGGCACAAAAAGAAAAAGAATTGCAATTGTATTTGTGAATTTTGCAACCACATTTTTCAAACCCTGTCTAATAGATTATAAAATAAAATTCAAAAAAATGAAAAAAATATTTTTAGCGATCACAGGTATTTCGTTATCTATTCTTACAATGTCACAAGAAAAGCCCGATAGCAATTTGATCCATCAGCCAAACATAGAGACTGCTTCGTCCGATGATGCAATTCCGTTTGCCATAATTGGTTTCTTCCTTTTAGTCGGCTATTTTATTTTGAAGGCAGTAAAATTATTTTTCGACACTCGTCTTAAGAATAAGATTATAGACAAGGGCATTTCAGAACAATTAGCAGTTAGCATTCTACAAAATAATAGTGATGATAATAAGACAGAAGCCATCAAGTGGTTTTTCCTTTTGGTCGGCATTGGTTCGGGCCTTTCTATTATATACATGCAACTCCCGCTGGGTATACATTCCGCCGCTATCATGGCTTTCAGCATAGCAGCGAGTTTTCTGGGCTATTACCTTTATTTAAGGTATTCTAAAAACTAAACCGCTATCATTTTATTGTGCATAAAACAAGCGCCACATCACGTGGATAGGATGTTTATTGCCTTTTTCAACCAAAATTTATCAGTTTTTAAAATCATAAAACAATGAAATATACATTCACATTTATAGCACTTTTAGTTGCTCAAATAATTTTTGGACAAGAAAAGCAAGTTTCAGCAATTAAAAATTCAGCTTTTAGTGTGGCTTCCACAAAAAATATTGAAGTAGAAATTGATGCCATTTTCAATCAGGCATACCCAATCAATTCGCCAGGGGCTACTGTTTTGATTGCCAAAGACAACAAGATTATTTATAGAAAGGCATTTGGTATGGCTAACTTAGAATTGAAAGTGCAAATGAAGCCCGACAATGTCTTGCAGTTGGCTTCTATTACCAAGCAATTTACAAGTGTAGCAATTTTGATACTGATGGAACAAAGCAAACTCAGTTTGAAAGACCCTTTGTCAAAATACATTGCCGATTTCCCAAGAGGAAATGAAATTACGCTGCACCATTTGCTAAATCATACTTCTGGTATCAAGAGTTACACCAACTTACCTGAATTTAGAACTAAAACCCGACTTGATATGACCCCCGAAGAAATCATTAGTAGTATCAAAAATTTGTCATTGGAATTTAATCCCAACGAAAAGTATGAATATAGCAATTCAGGCTATGTTCTTTTAGGATATATCATTGAAAAATTATCGGGTATGAGCTATGGGGATTTTATACAAAAGAATATCTTCGATAAACTCGGTATGAAAAATTCGTATTATGGTAACAGTTACAAAATTATTCCTAACAGGGCTAATGGCTACCAATTGTATGAAGGAAATTACGAAAATCCAGAGTATATGAGTACAACTATTCCCTACGCTGCGGGTTCTTTAATGTCCACCGTTGATGATATGTTTTTATGGAGTAAAGCAATTCAAAGCAACGCACTTATATCTGAAAAAAGCAAGCAAATGGCTCTTACAAATCACACGTTAACCAACGGAAAGCCTAACAATTATGGGTATGGTTGGGCAATAAATGAAATTGAAGGCATCAAAACATTTGAGCATACAGGCGGTATTAATGGCTTTTCTACATCTGGCATGTATATTCCAGGTAGAAACATTTATTCAATCATATTAACGAACCTTGACGATGGTAAAGGCCCGGAAACCCACAATATAAAAGTTGCTTCTGCTCTTTTAGGCAAACCCATAACAGAAAAAGTTGCTGTAAAAATTTCGGAAGAAGAGTTAAAAAAATGGGTGGGAGCTTACCAGTTTGAGGATGTCGTACGCTTTATAACTTACGACAAAGGTGTATTTTATAGTATGCGTGAAGGTAGTCGCCCAATACAACTTGAGCCATTGGCACATAATGAATTTAGATTTGAAAATAGTTTTACGTCTTATAAGTTTTCATCAAAAAACGGCCAAAAGCAAGTGCTTTATGTAGACCGAATTAAAAAAAGCATTGGTATTGAAACTGATAAAAAGTCAAGTACAGAAAAAGAAGCCATACTTTTAGCGCCAAAAATTCTTATCAAATATGTGGGTATTTATGAGCTGCAACCATCTTTTCAAATTGAAATTGAAATGCAAAACGACCGCCTTTTTGCAAAGGCTACGGGACAGCCATCAGTTGAGCTTTTTGCTGAAGCCGAGAATAGTTTTTTTATCAAAGAGATAGCTGCCCAGGTTGTGTTTAATTTGAACACTGGTGGAACCGTAAAAAGTCTTACTTTTTCTCAGGGTGGAAACAAAATGGAAGGAAATAAAATAAGGTAGCAGATACGACTTTTACACAACAAAACGGCAGGTAACATCGTATTGGCAATAGTGGGGCGTGACAGTTGCTAGCTCAACATTTGTAGTTCTATTGGGCATTTGCTAAAAGTAAATTTAAGTATCCAGAAACTGCAGTAAATGATAGTGTTCAAAGCAGTGTTATTTTACAATTTGCCATTAACAAAAAAGGGAAAGTAACAAACAAAACGATTTATAAAAGTCTACGGTATGACCTTGACAAATTGTGCTTGAAAATGCATTGCGTAAAACGCACCTCCAGTTTTTGAAGGATGCTTTGCGCTATCTGCTCTCTGCTTACAAAAAAATAATTGTATGATAATATTAAAGCGACTCAGTGTCCTGTTTTTTTTCAGTCTCATTATTTCTTACCCAATTAAAGTTTCTGCACAAAGTTTTACAACTAAAATAGATAGTTTAATTCTTACTGAATTCAAAGACAGTAATGGTCCGGGTGGCGTTTTTATGATTACTAAAAATGGGAAACCAATTTATCAAAAGGCATTTGGAAAAGCGAATCTTGAATTGAATGTTGATTTAACGCCTGAACATGTTTTTCAATTAGGGTCTATGACAAAGCAGTTTACGGCAATTGCTATACTAATGTTAGAAGAACAAGGGAAGTTGGATGTGCAGCAAACGGTTTCTAAATACATACCAGATTATCCTTCGGGCGACAAAATAACGATACATCATTTATTGACACATACTTCGGGCATTAAAGATTTTACTAAAATGAAATCACTTAAAGATATTGCCAATAAGGAGATGACTCCTAAGATGATGGTTGACTTTTTTAAAAACGAACCTGTTGATTTTTTGCCAGGAGAAAAATTTGAATACAATAATTCGGGGTATGTGCTATTGGGATATATAATAGAATTAGTTTCCGGTGAAACGTATGAAGCCTTTATTAAAAAAAACATTTTCCAGAAAGCGGGAATGAGTCAATCATATTTCGCAACGGATAGACAGCTTATTAAGAAAAGAGCTTACGGTTATAGTAAGAAAGAAAGTGGATATGTAAATAAAACGGTCATTAGTTATAGTGTTCCATTTTCTTCAGGCGCATTAATGTCTACATTAAAGGATATGCTAAAATGGCAAGATGCATTAAACCAAAATTTACTATTGAATGTTGAAAACACAAAGAAGGCCTTTCATAAATATAAATTAAACAATGGAGAAGAATTTACGTACGGATATGGGTGGCACATCAGAGAAATAAACGGCACGCCAACAAGAGAGCATGGTGGTAGTATTTTTGGATTTAAAACAATGGCAGTTTACATACCAGGTGAAGATATTTATGTAGTTGGATTTAGTAATTGTGATTGTAATTCGCCCACCAAAATTATACAGGATATGGCAACAATCGCACTTAAAAGCTATAAAAAAGGTATTTGAGAAAATTACGTAATGCAAAAATTCCCGGTATTCACAAGGTATTTATAATTGAAGGCGTTTGTGAAACGATAGGAGTGGTGCACTTATACGAAAAGGAATGAGTGCTATATTTGCAATTGATTATAATTGCGTTTTGCTGCTACCAAAAATAATAGCAATGAACAAACAACTAAAAAATGACCTGACAAATCTTGATGCTTTACTTGAAATTGTAAAAGCTCAGGGACTTGATTTTTTGAAAAATATTGGAGAACGTCCAACTTCAACTGGCATCGCTTATAGTAATCATCTGGAACTAAATGAAACAGGGCTTGGTGGACAAAATACCCTACAGTTATTTAATGAAAGATTTGAGAAATTTATTGTTGCTTCAACTGGCTCAAGATATTTGGGTTTTGTTACAGGTGGCTCAACACCTGCATCAATAATGGGCGACTGGCTAACGACAGTTTATGACTAAAATACGCAATCAACAAAAGGGCAGGGAGATGTTTCAGCAGTTATAGAAGTAGAAACCATAAAACTACTTTTAAACCTTTTTGAATTGCCAAATGACTATTTAGGCGGTTTCGTAACGGGTGCAACAATGTCAAATTTTACTTGCCTTGCTGTTGCAAGACAATGGTATGGAAAAGCAATTGGTAAAGATTTTGCAAAGGAAGGTGTATCTGAAAAAATAAATATTCTTTCAGCATTACCACACTCGTCTGCCATAAAATCTTTATCAATGTTAGGAATCGGTAGCGCTAATTTTTCCAAAATAAAAGTTACGGAAGGCAATAGAGAAGCGATAGATATTGAAGATTTAGAACATAAAATAAAGGAACTAAATGGACATCCATTTATTCTCATTACAAGTGCCGGCACTGTAAATACGGTTGATTTTGACGATTTTAAAGCAATCGCCAGGCTCAAAGAAAAACATAATTTCTGGTGGCATATCGACGGGGCTTTTGGTGCTTTTGCTGTTTGTTCCCCAAAATATAAACGCTTAATGAATGGTTGGGAAACTGCCGATAGTATAACCGTTGACTGCCACAAATGGTTGAATGTTCCTTACGAAAGTGCAGTTTTTCTCGTGAAGGAGAAATATAAAATCCTGCAAATGGAAACATTTCAAAATTCGAATGCACCTTATTTAGGCGACCCACTTGAGAATTTTAGTTATTTGAACTTCTTACCCGAAAATTCAAGACGCTTGAAGGCTTTACCAGTTTGGTTTTCACTGGTAGCTTATGGTAAAAAAGGGTACCAGGAAATAGTTGAAAATTCGGTGGAGATGGCGCAGCTTTTTGGGCAATTTATTGATGACAATAAAAACTTTGAATTGTTAGCACCGGTTAGATTAAACAATGTTTGTTTCACTTTATCCGGTGATGAAAACCAGGAAAAGGTACCAGCATTTTTAACGCTATTAAATAACACCGGCAAAGTATTTATGACACCTACTGTCTACAATGGCAAAAAAGGTATCAGGGCATCTTTTGTAAATTGGCGAACAAGTGAAGCGGACATAGAAATTATTATTGCTGAAATAAAGAAGATAGAAACACCACAGTAAAAATTGAGCGATCTACCACTTTCTATTGTCATTTAAAAATTAAATAACATCACTTAGGATTAGGCGTTGGCATATCTACATTTAATTTACCCAATGCCAAATAAGATTCTAACATAACACTCAACCACCTGCGGTTTAAGTACCCCCAACCCTTCTTTATGGGGAGGGGTGGGGGTGAGGTCTTTAGCCATTTTATTCAAACACATTTTACCAGGCGCTAAAATATCTTTTGTTAGGCATTCGTTTACTGAGGTGAAGTTTTAATGAGATGTTAGCACCCCCGATTAAGTTGTTTTTATTATCCGGAGCAGTTTTAAAAAGCGAGTAGAAGGGTTTGTTTAAAACAGCTTGGCCTTCTGCATTTTGCCAAACCAGCGAGGGGCCCCAAAGTACATCAATGTTGGAGAAGAGTTTAAATCCAACCTGCGGCCGAAGGCTTAGTATTCTATTGTTACTAATATTATTCACATCAGTTGACTGTATAATGGCTTCGGGGTTGAAATAGACATTTCTGTATATATCGATAATACTGCCAATACCTAAACCCACTGCATATTTCTTTTTTAAATCTCCGTTGTAAGAACCTACGATGGTAGTATAAAATTTCTTTACGCCAATATCAAAGGCAAGATTCATGGGGTACATTTCGTTCATGCTTACTTTCACAGCTCTGTAGCCTCCATTTTTTACAAACGAGAAAAATCCAACAGGAACGCCTTTTTCAACAGATTCTGCATAATTGAAAAAGCCCAATTGTAATCCCCTCAACGTCTTGGTTTTATTTACAAAACCTACCTGTACTCCTTTCGTATTGCCACCTGCAATATTTAAGAAACTTATTTGAGCGCCTGAAAAATTATTTCCAGTAGTGTTTACAAATCCGAGATGCAAATTTTTTTGTGAGCCCTGTGCTACATTAATAAATCCGATGAGCGGAAACTTAAATTTATCCGGAACGACGTTTACAAAACCCGTGTACAAAACACGGCCTTTTTTCTCTGATAGTAAATCCTGGCTAAAGGTTGCAATTCCTGAGCATATAAATAATGCGATCAGGATCAAATATTTTCTTTTTTGTTGACTGATTTTCATGTTGTTTGTTTTAATTTTTGAAGAAGTTATTTATTAAAATGATTTGCTTTTTTATAAACTGTAGCATACATAAATATTTACTCGGCACCAGCTAACACAATTTTTAATTTTTCATGGTGTTTTTATTTTATTTGAAATACTAAAATTCAATTTTGTAATTCAGTATGGGTATTAAGCCCGTTTGGTAATAAGTGACGATGTCATTTTTTTCTTTATCGTATCCCTGGCTAAATACATTCAACCGGTATGAAATATTTTGAATATCCAAAGACAAGGTGCTGGTAAAGTTTTTTCGATTCTATTTGATGCTCACCCGAAGATCGGTTCGGAAATAGGCAGGATTCTGCAAAGTGTATGCGTCTTTTTCTTTAAATACAGAATAGCCTGCCTGCTGTGATGCGGCGAAATCGATTGGTGTGTTACGAAGTCCACCGGCATTAATTGTTTTGATGTTTACACCAATTGTTTTTGCTTTTCGCTCGTTTACAAAATCCTTTCCTGCTATGAACGTAACGATGTAATTGCCGTTGAATCGGGTGTTTCTTTCTATCCCATCACGGGCAGTATATTTAGATTGGTAAAATAAATTGCTCACGGTTAGATAGAAATTATTTTGCAGGTAATGTTCCAGCGAAATCTCTACGCCATAGTTTTTTCCTTTGCCTTTGTTGGTAAGCGGATCGGTAAAGTATTCGTTCTGAATATTCAGCGTAGATAACGAGCTGGTATCATAGACACTTACCGGCACATTAAATAGCTGCTGGTAATACAACTCCGTCTTAACTTTTAAATTTTTAGCCAGCCTGTATCCATAAGAAACTACATAATGATGTGCCTTTGTAAGGTCAATGTTTCTGTTGGGCATTACAACAGTTTCATCCGGTTGTTTCTGTTGTGCAAAATATACATTGAGTGTTTGCAGTTGGCTATGCAAGCCGTAACCAACAGCAAGACTACTTTTATTGTTGATATTCCATTTCGCTGTAAACCTGGGTTCAAGCGATGAACTATTGTTGTGCTGCAAATGCAAATAGTGTAGTCCGCCTGTAATGCTGATATTATCAGATGGCTTGTATTGCCACTGCGCAAAGGCCTGCTGGTTAGATGTGTTACCCGATGTGTTCAATAACTCACGCAAAGACGTTCCCTGGTGCAGGCTTGATAGTTGGTAAAAATTATAATGCATCAGGTTAACCATAAGGCCACTTCGCAAACTAAGCCGGTTACTGAATTTGTAATTCAGTGTTGTATTAAAATTCCATTTCCGGGTTCTATATTTATCCAGGTAAGACCTTGAAGAACTGTAATTGTCTTCCAAAAAGTTCTGATCAAAACCAACATTGGTTTGCGAAATACCAATGGCCCATTTAATGTTGCCTGTCCAGGCTGCCCAATGCAAAGGAGTTTCATAAATACCATCAATAGCATGAACATCATCCCCAGCCTTTATTAATAAGGGAACCAAAAATTCATAACTTAATTTACAGTTCATATTTAATGCAGTAGCTCCATTTTCGTTTTTTACATTTAAATTGGTACCAAGGCTGATAGCTTTTTTTGTACCCTTAACATTACCGTTTCAAGCAGCACCAAGGATTAAATCATCAGCATTCTCATTATTTTGGGCATTCGCTTGTAAACTAATTATTATCCAAAAAAATCAAGAGTAGTTCATGTTTGTATTAAAAATTAATGGTCTTGTGCTTAAATGAATTCTTTTGTAACCTAATAAAAGCCAATCTACTTTTTACTGCTTAGTTTAATACTACATCCAAGTTGAGCATAAAAAGGAAAGCTTGGCGTGGTTTTAAAGTCCTGCGTAATTACGCGGCCAACTCTTAAAGTAATATCACTTTGTTTAAAGGATACTCCGGATTGAAGTCCATAATAAAAATTACCACCTGTTGATGGCTCATACCAGCCATCTTGTACATTTGGAAAAACTTCTTTATAAAATTCTTTATGCTTGAAATGAGTAACGATGGCTTTGTCAAAACCTATCTCCCCCGCTATAAACCACTTCTTTTTATAGTAGCCACCTGTAACAGACATATCGCTTCCAAAATTCACAAGACGTACATAATCACTTTCGTATCTCCTGAACACACCTTGTACTTTTGCTGTGATAGCAAATTTACCAGCCTTTATCAATCTTACCGTGGCTCCGATTTTTGTTTTATGATCATCCAGCAAATTATCTCCAAATGGCATGGAGTATTCTGCATTGAGAATAATTGGAATTTTTGTTTTTAGTTGATACCCATACCCGAGCCCGGCAGTTAACGAGTAATCAATTCCGGCATTTATATTTAAAATATGTTTGTCTGTTTTTTGCAACCTGGCCCAATTAATTGTTTGGCCATAACTGTTTATGCT